>Ga0114930_10000633_pt1 | contig 36421 bp, 38 predicted proteins | sample AnhtaG_FD_87300 | JGI IMG/M metagenome (GOLD analysis project Ga0114930, IMG submission 87300) | Deep subsurface microbial communities from Anholt, Denmark to uncover new lineages of life (NeLLi) - Anholt_01485 metaG | ecosystem: Environmental > Aquatic > Marine > Oceanic > Sediment | place... | reverse complement strand
GGTTCTCCTACCTACACCTGGGATCTCTCGCAGCAGATAAAGAAATTACTCTTAGCCTATGAGGAACTTATCTCTTCTAGTGCCGAGCAAATCACTGATGATAAGCTATACGGAATCTATCATGTCACTAACTCGGGAAGTTGCTCCTGGTACGAGTTCGCTCAAGAAATATTGAGGTTAGCTGGCATAAAAGGAGTTAGACTAATACCCATAACCTCAAAAGAATTAACTCGTCCTGCGCCCAGGCCTAAGTTTTCTGTCTTAGACAACCATCGTTTAAAACAGAAAATAGGAGGTAGTATGAGGAAGTGGAAAGAGGCTCTAGGAGACTATTTCGAGGACCGAAAAGGGAACAAATGAACATCGCCATAATTGGAACAGGTTATGTAGGGCTAGTTACGGGTGCAGGACTGGCCCAGCTTGGGAATCGAGTGGTATGTGTAGACGTTGATGACGAAAAGATAAATGGTTTGAAACAAGGTAGAATGCCATTCTTTGAACAAGGTCTTACCCAGCTTGTGGCAAAAAATCAGAGAGAGCCACATTTATGGAAAGGGCAAGCCGGTCACGCTAAGGATTGATAGTACTTCTATTACTCCTTGGATGAGTGTAGGGGGCACACTTATTTCGAACAAAAACGTTTTCCTACATCGTCATTATTATATCTGCGGTAGTATATTCTACTGTTCTCGGGAATATTTGATAATCATTTAGACTGACCACGGTGACGTATAACATGTCGGCTACACCATCTGCTAGGAAATTATAGAGATACTCGGCAAACTATAAACAAGTATAAGTTTTAGATAGATAAATTGGGTAGATTGAAATGAGATTCATATCGACTAAAACAATCAAATTGTATTTGCGGTCGCTCTGGAAAAGAGTTCTTTTAATAGGCATTTTTGTTATAACTGGTAGCTCACTAATTTATTTAGGAAATTCAATGGGTGTGGATAAAACGAGTGGAACTTTTCTTCTTTCACTTGGATCTGCTATTTTAGCAATCGGTCTAGTAACTCTAGTTTCGGAGTTTATTACCTCTACTAAGATATTGAAAATAATGAGGCTCTATGGAGATTACATCCAACATGGTATCCTACGAATCTTTTCATCAAGGGACGATCCAGAGTACAAAGAAATTCGAAGTGCAAAATTAAAGCAAGCAAGTCATATAAAGATTCTCACTCTTGTTGGGAGAGAATTCATTGAAAGCGAGGATAAAATAGAAACAACAAAACAAAAGATACAAGAAGCTGTGGAATTCAAGTTTCTTATCCTGAAACCCGATAGTTCTCATTGGGAAATTCAATATCAAGATTTCGAACCTCAGGATTTAGATGTGATTGGAAACGCAAAAAGAGAAGAAATCAAAAATAATTTCGAAACATTGAAAGCTTTTGTACAGGATCTGAAGAGCGAAAAAAAAGAATTGCGCTATTATGATAGGAAACCAGTTTTTCAAATCGAAATATTTGACCAGATTATGTTCATTGCATTTTATGGACTAAGATCACGGGCAAAATATTCACCTGTAATCATGTTTGAAGAAAGATCTGGTAGTCGAGTATTTGAGTATTTCATGGGTCAATTTAATGAATATTGGCAACGGGGGAAATTAGATGAGTAACCAGACAACTAACAAACTGCTGTTCAACAATGTTCCGTATTTTTTCGGAATTAGTCGTTTTTCTTACGAACATTTCCTTTCACTATTGAATAGTGCTAGCAAGGAGATTACATTTCTTGGACTTACGTGTGGTTTTTATCTATCTAAGTCCATCAGGGAAATTATTATTCGAAAAAGTCAACAAATACCTATCAAGATATTAATTCTTCATCCACAATCAAAACATAGGATAGCACGATATGAGCTAGAACCTGCTGAAGCCGAATACCATAATGCAAACTATTTCAAGGAAACGGTTATCAAGCAGTATAGAAATCTTAAATACCGGTGTGATAAATTAGGCAATAGCCAATTGGAAATATATCTTTACGACTTCACGCCAGTATTCGGCCTTGAATTTATAGATGATATAATCCGTGTCAGGCTCTATGGATATATGAAACGAGGTACTGATTCGCCTATTTTTGTACTTTCGAGAGGAACCGATATTTTCGATTATTTTAAAGATCAAATCCGTTCGATATGCAAGAATACTCGGCTTATGCCTATAGAAAATATTTAAATTGTCTGGGAGCTATCCCTAAAATAAAAAATTAAGAGAGGTTTTCAAGGAGAACAAAATAGATAAAGTCTGCCATTTAGCTGCTCAGGCAGGAGTAAGATACTCCTTGATTAATCCTTTTGAATATGAGAGAACCAATATTCTTGGTACTCTAAATATTTTAGAGCTAATGAAGGAGTTTAAAATTAGAGATTTCATCTTTGCTTCCGGTTCAAGTGTCTACGGAGGTAATGAAAAAATACCTTTTTCTGTGGAAGATAAGGTAGATAAGCCTATTTCTTTATATGGGGTCACCAAAAGGGCAAACGAGTTAATGGCTTATACCTATCATAAACTTTATGGTTTCAATTGCATTGGGTTGAGGTTTTTCACCGTTTATGGACCATGGGGAAGACCTGATATGGCTTATTTCAAGTTCACCAGAAACATCTCCCGAGGACAGCCAATCGAGGTCTATAATTATGGCCATATGAAAAGGGACTTTACCTATATTGATGATATTGCCGAGGGTACAATCAAATCTCTAAAGCCTGTAGGTTATGAGATTATTAATCTGGGAAGCGACCATCCAGTAAAGCTAAGCTATGTAATCAGTCTCATAGAGGATGCCTTGGGTAAGAAAGCAAAGATAAAATATCTACCCAGGCATGCGGCAGATGTTTTTGCTACCCGGGCGGAAATAAAAAAGGCAAGAGAGCTTTTATCCTGGCAGCCAAAGATGAAAATAGAGGAAGGCATTAAGAGAACAATAGAGTGGTTTTTGGAGAATTGGAAGTGGGTGAAGAGAGTGAGGGTAGGGTAGGTATTCAGGTCATCTTCTTGCCAGAGCTAGGCTTAAGAGGTTTTGTAGAATCAAAAATCTAAGTGTAAGCTAGAAAAAGGGAAATAAGATTTATGATATTTCTTTTACCAAGGAGGATAAAAAAGGAGTTAAGAAAGGAGTTAAGAAATGAAGGTAAATTGGGGGGCACTAGGCATAACTATCGGCCTCATTTTGGTAGCAGCTTCAATCTTAGCTATGGGGTTGGTAGCAGGGAAAAGTATATCGGAGCTTACAGCTAGACTTACCACATTAGAGGACCAGACATTCATTCTAGAGGAGCAGATATCTACTATAAAAGCCGGTATTAAGCGAGCTGTTATTGCTCAGGGGTATGCTTTCAGTAAAGCCAGTTCCGAAAAAAGAGCCATTACTCTTGAGGATTTAAAAGAGGGATATGCCCTAGCTGATAAATTATGAGAAAATAGTGTTGGATTAGCCGATCTTTGCAGGTGTTATAATAGGATTAGAAGAGATAAGAAGGAAAGTCCAAATTAGCATCTGACAAGGAAAAGAGCGAAAAAGTTGCAACGAATTTGGCCAAGTTTCGGAAAAATTATGTTAAATCCCTTTTATATAGATTTTTTGTTGTAAAGACTTCCTGGCTCTCTATGGGTCATACGGAAAGAACTTTGTAGAGACTATCTTGGAGATGGCCTCTGTCCTAATTCTATTAAGAAATAAATTGTTACAGATTCAAGAGATTTAAGGAGGTAGCCGAAGAATGATTGAGGGAGTGAGGCTAAAGAATTTGAGAGTTATTCCTGATGAGAGAGGTCGGCTGATGGAAATATTGAGAGCCGATGATGAGCTGTTTGAAAAATTTGGTCAGGTGTATATGACCACCGCTTATCCAGGGGTGGTAAAAGCCTGGCACTACCATAAAAAGCAGGATGATAATATGGCTGTAGTGAAAGGAATGATGAAGATAGCTCTCTACGATGGACGAAAAGGCTCTCCCACCTATGGTGAGGTAAACGAGTTCTTCTTAGGAGAACACAAACCCAGCCTTCTTCAAATTCCTAAAATGGTCTATCACGGCTTTAAGTGTATCAGCCAGGAAGAAGCTATAGTCATAAACATTCCTACAGAGACTTACAATTACAAAAATCCCGATGAATATCGTGTAGATCCCTACAAAAACGATATTTCCTATGATTGGAAATTGAAGGAAGGGTAAAAGGATCATTTTTGAAGTTGAGGTCGGTATTTTTATCTTTAAATAAGAATGAGATATTTACCGATGAATAAGGAAAAGTTGATTTTAAGAGAAAAGGAAGCTTTTTTGTGAAAGAACCTAAAAAAAAAAATATCTATAATAATACCAGCTTGTAATGAAGAAAATAGGATTAAGGGGACTTTAGTTAGTTATCTCAATTATTTTACTCGTGATTGTGAGATTTTGGTTGTCCTAAACGGATGTCATGATAACACATTAGAAATTGTAAAAACCGTCAGTGCTAGATATCCCTCTCTAAAATACAGAAATATTGCTGAGCCAATTGGTAAAGGTGGAGCTTTAATTGTGGGATTTAAATTGGTTAAAGGTGACATAATTGCTTATGTGGATGCAGATGGAGCAACAAGTTCAGAAGAACTTGCTAGACTGATTAGTAATATAGGTGAATATGATGGTATTCTGGGCTCAAGATGGCTTCGGAATTCAATTATTTCAAAAAAACAGCCATTATCTAGAAAAATAGCTAGTAGGGTATTTAACATTTTAGTAAGAGGACTTTTTCTATTTCCTTATAAAGATACTCAATGTGGAGCAAAAGTTTTCAAAAAAGAAGTAATAAAGAGTGTTGTCAATGAACTTGGTACTACCAACTTCGCTTTCGATGTAGATTTACTATATTTGATTCATAAAAAAGGGCATAAGATTAAAGAGTTCCCCACTGTTTGGGCAGATCAAGACGCTTCGACGTTGAATCTTAAAAAAGTAGTGCCAATAATGTTTGCTAGTATCATTAGACTGCGTTTAAAACATTCTATTTTCAAAAACTTGATCGCTTAGAAGGATAAAGGTGAGAATACTCATTTTTAACTGGAGAGACATTACCCATCCTTGGGCGGGAGGATCGGAAGTATATCTTCATGAAATGGCTAGAAGGTGGGTAAAGAGAGGACATATAGTAGGGTGGCTATGTGCAGGCTATAATAATGTAAAAAAGAAAGAAGTAATTGATGGGATTCATATTATTAGAAGAGGTGGAAGATATGGAGTTTATCTTTCTACCGCTTTGTATTATCTTTTAAAACTTAGATCGAAATACGATGTAGTAATTGATACTGAGAATGGCATCCCTTTTTTTACACCATTATATGTCTCTGTACCAAAACTTTTGCTTATTCATCATATTCATACAGAGGTTTTCTTCAAAGAACTGAAATTTCCCTTGTCTTGGGTAGCTTACTTTTTAGAAAGCAAGCTAATGCCTCTAATATATAAAAAGATAATATGTGTTACTGTTTCGAAAAGTTCCAAAGACCAAATCAAAGAGCTTAAATTAGGTAGAAATTGTATAACAATTATTTATAATGGTGTAGATTCAACAAAATATATTCCAGGCAAGAAATCTCTGCATCCTTTAATTGTATACATTGGTCGATTAAAGGGGTATAAAAGTATTGATGTATTGATTTATGCGATGAGAAAAATAGTCAAAAAAGTACCAGGAGTTGAATTAGTCATTGCAGGTTCGGGCCCAAAACAAAAAATTTGGGAAAGATTAACTAAGGAATTAAAGCTTGATCAAAAGGTAAAGTTTTACGGATATGTAACGGAAAGAGAAAAAATTGAAATTTTTCAAAAAGCTTGGGTATTTGTCAATCCGTCTTTTGTAGAGGGTTGGGGAGTGACTTCTATCGAAGCCAGTGCTTGTGGTACACCGGTGGTCGCCTCAAATGTACCTGGGTTACGAGATTCTGTCCTGGATGGGAAAACGGGATTTCTATTTGAGTACGGCAATGTTGACAGATTAGTAGGAAAACTTGTAGAAATTCTGAAAGACGAAGCTTTGCGGACAAAACTGGGTAAGAATGGCCTAAACTGGGCAAGAAATTTCACCTGGGATAAGAGTGCGGACGAGGGTTTAGAGGTATTAGAGAAGATTTTTCGGGGGTAAACTCCATTAATAAACTTTAGTTGAAGGAAGAGATGTTGCGGAAATATATTTCGCCCTCGATGATGGATAGAATAAAAAAGACCTTTTTAGCAGGATTAATAACGCGTAAGAAATTAATAGTATCTACCTATGATCTTGATTGCGAGATAACAACGAGGTGTAATCTGAAGTGCAGGATGTGCTCAAGACCTCTAATAGAGAATCTTGAGGTGGGCGATATGGATTTTTCTCTTTTGGAGAAAATAATAAATGATATAAAAAAGATGAAGGTATCATTATCATTTAATCCGATGGGGCTGGGTGAACCGCTTCTGTATCGTAATTTAACAAGACTGATAGCGTTAGTAAAAGAAGAACTTCCACTGACAAAATTTGTTTTAACTACGAATGGTACTTTATTGGACACAGAACATTCTACTCAAATTATCCAGGGAGGGGTTGATGAGATTGCGGTGAGCTTGAATGTAAGTGATTCCCGTACCTATTATGAAATGATGGGTGTGAATATTTATGAGAAAGTGGTGAGAAATATTATTAATTTTTTAGAACTCAGAAGAAAATTGAAGTCGCGGTTACCGAGGGTCAATATTCAATTTATGAAAACTAAGAAAACATCGAATCAGATACGTAAATTTTATAACTTTTGGAAGGGATGTCTTTCAAAACAAGATAAGGTCTTTATTAACGAAGTTGTAAGTCATGGAGGCGCTATAGATACAGAACCTTACAATATTTCTCAAACTAATTTTACAAGAAGATATCCATGTATGGAACTTTGGACTGTCATTGCAATAAGAAAGAATGGGGATGTTTATCCTTGTTGTGCAGCATTTTATTTAAAAGCAAACGGGCACGATTTATTATTAGGAAATGTGCGACAAGATTCTCTAAAAAAGATATATTTTAGTAAAGAATCAAAGATACAAAAAATTCGTAGATATCACTTAAATGGTGAGTATAAGAATCTTCCGACCTGCAGGGGGTGCGACACATATAGGCTAACTCCAAATGCTTGGTTCAAGAACAGGATAAATCCATTCGTTAGGAGAAAATGGCTTTAAGGAAAGTCAATGAATACCTAGACGGACAGGTTCCTAGAGAGGTTTTGGAGAGGACGTGTTGTATTTGCAAGTGAATATGCAGACTGTCCTGAGATACTTTTGAGACAAATGTCCAATAATCCAAGGAGTCGAAATCAGAATTATCATAAGATATGAAAATTATGAGTGCTGGTAGATATAATTGGGGAGGGCAAAGATAAATAACATCAAACTCACTATAAGTATAATCGCTAATCGGATAACTGAATTGAGTAGTTTAAGTGGAGGTGAGAGAATTTTCATTGAATTTGCTAGAAGATGGGCACAGAGAGGCTACCTTATAAATATTTTTACCTCCAAGGAGGGAAGTAGTATTTGCAGTAGATATAATTTAGATAAATTGGATAATATCCATCTTACTATTTGGTCTGGATGTAAAAATAATAGGCATGAATTCTCTTTGTGGTTTTCCGTCTTGATTTATATTTATAGGACAGTTGAGGGAAGTTTAAAGACAATGAAAATGTTTATGTTTAAGAGTACCAATGATTCAAAATCTATTATTTTTTCATCTTCTCCCTTTTGGCCCGATCTCATTCCGAGCTTTATTATGAAAAAAAGAATGAAAAAAGCTAGGTTGATCGTTGGGTTCTATCTTTTTGCTCCAAATCCATTTAAGGGAGGTTATAGAACGTGGTATAAGAACGGATTCCAATTTTCAACTTTCAAGGATTGGTCGAGAACTTTAGCCTTATGGATTAATCATTTACCTGTTTACTGGTTGGTGAAAAAATATGCCGATGTCGTATTTGTTACTAATGAGATGGATCGGCATAGGTTTATTACCCGGAAATTAGTTTCAGATAGAGTTATTGCTGTTCAGGGCGGTGTAGATACAAAAACTCCTATGTTGGTGAGAGAACCGGAAAACAAAGAATACGACGCAGTTTTTATTGGAAGATTCCATCCTCAGAAGGGAGTATTAGAGTTAATTGATATTTGGAAACACATTTGTGAAATCAGGAAAGGTACCAAGTTAGCCATGATTGGGAATGGGCCCCTTGAAAAAGATGCTGAACAAAAAATAAATGATTTTGGCTTGGAAAAAAACATCGATTTATACGGTTTTAAAGATGGGGTGGAAAAAATCAAGATCTTTAAATCAAGCAGAGTAGTGTTACATCCGGCGGTGTATGATAGCGGAGGGATGGCCGCTTGTGAGGCTATGGCCTGTGGTTTGCCTGGAGTTAGTTTTGATTTACCGGCTCTGAAGACTTATTATCCCAAGGGAATGATAAAGACACCTATCGGTGATTTGAAAAAATTTGCTGAGAATATTATTAATTTATTAGAGGATGAGGAATTATATGAGAAGACTCGAAAAGATGCCATTGACTGGGCTCAAAATTGGGATTGGGATAAAAGAGCCAATGAAATTCTAAGTAAGATATTAAACACTTTTGGATGGGCTGAAGGTGGAAAAGCAAATTAAATCATCTAAAGTCTCTATAGTAATACCAACTCACAATAGAAAAGATGATCTGATTGAATGCTTAGTCTCTGTAATGAGTTTGGATTACCCTGAATATGAGGTAATAGTTATCGATAATGCATCCACTGATGGGACTTATAAAGTTGTGAAAAAGAAGTTTCCCCAAGTTAAGATTATTACTAACAAGGAGAATTCTGGAGTTACTGGTGGTCGTAATATTGGATTAAAGAATGCTGACGATCGCAGCGAATATATCCTTTTCCTGGATCATGACATTGTATTCAACGAAAACCTCCTTTCAGAATTGCTCGAAGTTATTATGAGTAATAGTAAAATCGGCATCGTCACACCAAAAATATATTATTACTCTCACAAGAATGTAATATGGTCCACTGGTACTTCGATTAACCTTTTGAGTGGTAAGGTATCATTTAATGGAGGAAATGAAGTTGATCATGGACAGTTTGATGAAATCAAGGATGTACAGGTCGCTCCAGCAGTTATTTTGGTGAGAAAAGAAGTTATTGAAAAAATAGGAGGTTTTGATGGGATATATTTTGCTACGTATGAAGATACAGACTTCTGTTTTAGAGCTCGAAAATCAGGATATAGGGTAGTATATGTTCCCAGGGCAAAGGCATATCACAAGATACCTTTGGACTGGTCAGAATCTATGAATAGACTACTTTCAAGGATATATTATATTGGCAGAAATAGGTTAATATTTATGAGAAAACACTCAAAATACTTTACTTTATTCTTAATATTTCTACCAGTCTATTTTTTTTATTATGCCTGGTTCTCATTATGGTTTAGAAAAGTTAATGAGATTAGAAATTTTTGTAAAGGGACAATGTCGGGTTTATTATTTGCTATAAAGAATGGAGGATAGAATTGTTTCAGCTTTCGGTGATGAAACTATTTCCAGGGAAAAATAGGTCTATTTATCTTAAGTGGCTGTTGATAGGCCTTCTTATACGCTTGGCCTTTATGCCATTTACTCTCCATGGAGATATGCTAGATATGAATCGTGTTGCCTATCTCTTACTTTATCAAGGATATATTCCTCCTAACCAAATGGGGTATCCCCCTCTTGCCTATTATACTATGAGTTTCTTTCAGTTTATATTTAAACCAATGATGAGATTCTTCGGAAGCGCTCCTCATCCAGGAGCATCCTGGATTACTAGCTCTCATGTATTCAGATATTCTTTCTTATTAAAAAGCTACTATCTTTTCTTTGACCTAGGAATTGCATTTTTATTACTTCGTCTACTTGGCGAGGAAAGAAAAAGGTTGTTGGCTTTTAAATTTTGGATGCTTAATCCTTTAGTGATTTTTACCTGCTATATTCAAGGCCAATTTGACATTTTGCCTGCTTTTTTTATAGTGTTGAGTTTGTATTATGTGTTGAAGAGTAGATTAGCTCTGTCTATGCTTTGTTTGGGAATAGGGGCATCTTTCAAAAATTTCCCTTTTTTCTTCTTGATTCCGGCTCTTATTCTTTTGGGAAAAACTAAATTGGAGAAACTTAAACTTCTTGTTTTAGCGGTGGTTCCTTACTTGTTTCTCATATACCCCTATCTAGGGGCTCCTGGTTTTAAGAATGCAGCAGTTACAAGTGAGCAGAACCAGCGAATTTTTGGTTTCTATTTTAATCTTGGTTCTTTTGATAGAGTATATGTCTTCATAGCGGGATACGTCTTAATTTTAGTTTTCGCCTATTTCCATAATTACGCGAAAAATAAGAAGGATATTTTTCAAATGTTGTGGAGAATCGAGTTGGTTGTTTATCTATGGTTCTTCGCAACGGTGTACTTCCATCCTCAATGGTTTATCTGGGGAATGCCCCTGCTGACTCTTTTTATCGTTGGAAACAAAAAGTTAAGGTTTATCTATTGGATACAAATTGTCTGCCTTTTCATTTATACATTTCATTTTGGAAACGAACTAATTGTTAGACCCTTTGTCAATGTTATCATAAGCCCGACTTTTTACTACAAATTAAAGACTCCGTCTCAAATTATTTCGAGATTTTTTCCACCCAACGTGCTTATAAATATTTTTCGTAGTATTTTCTCTGGAATATTAATCTGTATGATATACCTAGTTTATGTAGGTTTTACACAAAGAAAAGAGATAAAAGACTAGGGAAGAAAGGGGAAAATTATGGAAGGGCAAGAGGTAAGCCTAAAAGACTACATTAGAGTGATAAGGAAACGGAAGAAAGTCATTTTATTATTGTTTTTTATAGCTGTAATAGCCAGTGCAGTGGTGAGTTTTGTATTGCCTCCAGTATACGAAGTGACTTCAACTTTAAAAATTGGGAAGATTGTAGATGTGGATACTCTCAAAAAAGAGCCCATTGAGAGCCAACCTGGGGTTTCAGGGCTACTTAAGAGCTCACAGTTTCTTGGAGATGCAATAAAAGATTTAAGTCTTCTTCTCACGGTTAAAGAGTTGCAAGAAAAAATTTCTGTGGAGCCTGTAAGAGAGACAGAAGATTTAGTTCAGATAAAAGTAGAGACAAAGAATCCTTCCCAATATTTAAGGATAATAGATTATTTATCTAACAAACTTGTTCAACGAGATGCAGAGATAAAAAAGAGGTATGAAAGCGAAGAAGAGCTTTTAGCAAGGTATGATGAGGAAATTAAGAAGATTAATGAGGAGCTAAATAAGATTGAGGGTGATATTAAGGAGATGGAAGAAGAAGCGAAGAGCTTAGAAGTAGCCTCGGAAGATATTTCTCGTAAAATTGAAGAAAGAATGAAGGAATCAAAATCACTTTCACAAGCTGAATCTGAAATATTGATTGGTCAAATGGAGAATATTAGGGATAAATTAGGAAGGTATAAAAATAATATTAGTAGCGAACAACAGCGGTACGCTGGATTTCTTGAGGATTTAAGAGAGCTCCAGATAGAAAAAGTAAAAATTCAAAGAAGGGGTTCTTTAAATATGTACAATACGGAAGTTCTTGTTTCTCCTATGGAACCGAAAGAACCTATAAGACCTAATAAACCTCTCAATATAGCAGTAGCTGCAGTAGTGGGCTTAATAGTAGGATTGGGGTTAGTTTTTTCTCTAGAGTATTTCGAGAAGACTGACTAGCTTCTGGACAAAATTTTTTGAAAGAAGGTAAAGATGCCAAAAAAAGTATTGGTAACGGGAGGAGCAGGATTTATTGGTTCTCACCTTGTTGATAAATTGATAGAGCTTGACCACAGGGTAAGAGTCTTTGATAATTTAGAACCGCAGGTACACGGAGACAAGCAAGAAATTCCCAATTATTTAAATAAAGAATGTGAATTCATCAGGGGAGACATACGAAGTAGAGAAAAGTTGAAAAGGGCTTTAGAGGGAGTTGAAATCATTTTTCACCAAGCCGCACTGGTAGGAGTAGGCCAGTCTATGTATGAGATTGAGAGATACATTGAAGCTAATACTCTGGGTACAGCAAATCTACTTGATATTCTAGCCAACGAGAAACACAACAGCGTGGAGAAACTAATTGTTGCCTCTTCAATGTCCATATATGGTGAAGGAAAATATAGCTGTAAGAATTGCGGCATTGTTTTTCCCAAATTAAGGTCTTTGGAACAATTAAGAAAAAGAGATTGGGAAATGAAATGCCCAATTTGCAGAAGATCCCTTGTATGCCTTGCCACCGATGAAGATAAACCCTTATATCCAACTTCTGTCTATGCTATTTCCAAAAGGGATCAGGAGGAGATGTGCTTAAATATAGGGCGAGCTTATGGAATTCCCACTGTGGCTTTAAGATATTTTAATGTTTATGGTCCCAGGCAGGCATTATCGAATCCTTATACAGGGGTAGCGGCTATATTTTCAGCGAGAATAAAAAATCATCATAATCCAATTATATTTGAAGATGGTTTGCAATCCCGAGATTTCATATATGTAACTGATATAGTTCAGGCAGATATATTGGCTATGGAAAAAGAAGAGGCAAATTTTGAAGTTTTTAATGTGGGAACAGGTAGAAAATTGACTATTTTAGATATTGCTAATATCCTTATTGAAAAATTGGGCAAAGATGAGCTTCATCCCGAAATTGTTAGTAAGTATAGGGAAGGAGATATCAGACATTGTTATGCTGACATTAGTAAAATTAAGGAAAAATTAGGCTATAAACCTGAAGTTAAATTTGAAGAGGGAATTTCTAAGCTTATTAATTGGGCAAAAAAACAAAAAGCAGTGGATAGATTCGAGAAATCGAAAAAAGAGCTTGAGAAAAAAAGGCTAACAATATAGTTTTTGGAGTAAGAAAAATGGAGAAAGTTATATTGATAACAGGAGGAGCTGGTTTTATAGGTTCTCATCTTGCTGAATATTACGCTAATAAAGGTAATGCAGTAATTGTTTTTGATAACTTATCCAGAACAAAGTTATTGGGTAAGAGTAGGAAAAATGCCTTGTATAATTGGAATTATCTCCGAAGGTACGATAATATTGATTTAGTTCAGGGAGATGTCAGAGATTTTGAACAGTTGGAAAAGGTGGGTAAAAATGCGGATATTATAATTCATACCGCTGGCCAGACTGCTGTGACGACGTCGATTACGAATCCCCGGGAAGATTTCTCCACAAATGTTGTAGGAACTTTTAATGTTCTGGAAGTAGCTCGTAAGTCGGATAAACACCCTGTAATAATTTATTGCTCAACGAATAAGGTATATGGGGAAAATGTCAATGAAATTGGTATAGTTGAAAAGAGAAACTTTTATATATTCAAGGATGATTTCAAGAATGGAATTTCAGAAACTTTTGGTATAGATTTATGTGAACATACTCCTTATGGATGTTCAAAATTATCTGCCGATTTATATATGCAAGATTATGCTCGCCTTTATGGATTAAAAGTAGGTGTATTCAGAATGTCCTGTATATATGGTCCAAGACAATTTGGTGTAGAGGATCAAGGATGGGTTGCCTGGTTTGCTATTGCTACTTTGTCGGGAAAACCAATAACAATTTTTGGTGACGGAAAACAGATACGTGATGTATTATATGTTACGGATCTCATAAAGGCCTTTGACGCTTTCGTTCAGAGTGACTTACGTCAAGGTGTATTCAACATTGGTGGCGGTAAGGACAATACTCTGTCATTATTGGAGCTACTAGATTTCTTAGAGAAAATGACTGGCTTGAGAAGTAAAGTGATTTTTACTAATTGGCGTCCAAGTGACCAGAAGGTTTATATTTCAGATATTTTAAGAGCAAAGAAGAGTTTGAATTGGGAACCAAAAGTTACTCCTAAAGAAGGAATAAAAAAATTGGTAGATTGGGTAAACAAGAATAAAAATATATTTTAAGAAAATTTTTTATGAGAAAAATACTAATATTGTCACCTTGTGATATTTTTCCTCCTGTTCATGGAAGTAGTAGTGCAGTATACTATACCGTTAAATATCTTTCAAAAAATAACTTATTAACGATACTATTAACCCGTCTGTATTCTCAAAATGGTACAATGGATTTATTTCATCCGAACATAGATATTAATTATTGTAGAAAGAATGTGCTTGATCGTCTTGGTTATAAATCCCTCTTATTTAATTCCTGGTATTTTAAAGCTGCTTATGATATTATGAAAAAATCAAATAGCGATATAATACAATGTGAATTATTATGGACGGCTTTACCCGGAATTTTACTAAAGAAAATATTCAAAAAGCCTCTTATTTTAGTAGAAGAAAATGTAGAATATCTAAAATTTAAGCAGTTTAATATGTTTCCTTACTTTACTTACCTTATTAGAAAACTGGAATCACTGAGTTGTAAGATTGCTGACAAAATTGTTGCAGTCTCTGAAGTTGATAAAAGTCACATAATGAGGCTTTATGATGTTCCTAAGGAAAAAATATCTGTAATATCTCATTGTATAGACCCTGATGTATTTAAGTATGATGAGCAAAAACGTAATTTAGTTAGGAATAAGCTGGGGATTGGAAGTGATAAAGTAGTTTTGACTTTTGTAGGTAAGCTCGACTATCTCCCCAATGTAAAAGCAGTAGAATATATAGCTAAAGAAATATATCCCGTTGTTATTAAGAAAGAGCCGAATTTAAAATTTTTAATTATAGGTCAAAATTATGAGCATTTAATGTATTATGCAAATCAGAATTTCATCTTTACAGGATTCGTAGATAGTAGAGCAAATATTTCTCTAAATTTATCTGATTATCTTTCTGCTTCAGATATTGTACTGGTACCACTTGATTCCGGTTCGGGCACAAGATTGAAGATACTTGAGGCAGCTGCTTGTTCGAGGCCGGTGGTTTCTACGAGGGTAGGAGCAGAGGGTGAAGATTTCGCTGAAAATAAAGAAATTTTAATAACAGATAAGGTTGATAGTGAGTTTATAGCAAATGTGATGAGATTGATAGAAAACAAAGAGTTAAGATATAAAATAGGCGAAAACGCTAGAAAGAAAATTATGAAGAAATATATTTGGAAAAAAGAAATTGACAAGTTTAAGGAAATCTACGAAGAGCTTTTAAAGGCAAGAGGAATGAGTTGAAAGTCTTAGTAATAATTTTTGAACAATTGATTCCTATAAGTGGAGGGGGAACTCCCAGAATATCCAATGTTATAAAATCTTTTGTAAAAAAGAGTTGTAAAGTCTACGTTGCTTCAGCTATCGGCATAGAGAAAGAGAAAGCTATGGGAGTATTAGGCTGTATTGATTTATTACCTCTTTTGAATGTTAGTCGGATAAGCCCAAAAAAATTTATTAAATATTTGTATGCTTATCCGGTGAACATATTAAAAGCAGTTAATTATGCTAAAAAGATAAAGCCAGATTTAATTGTATATCATAACTCTGTCGCTGGTCTCGGTGGTATAATAGGTAAAAATTTTAGAACTTGTACTGTTTTGGATTTAACTGATCTTTTATTTGAGTACTTGCAAGATTATAGTACTAAGAGGTGGATGAGATTGCTTCAAATTGTGGGAAGATGGACGGAAAGAAGAGTACTCTCGAAGTCCGATAGAATAATTACTATAAGTGAATCTATGAGAAGAATTCTAAAAGGTTATGGTATTGATACAAAAAAAGTCGATGTTATCTGTGATGGGGTAGATACAGTGGTGTTCAAGCCTTTTAAAGAAAAAAAACTTCGCCAAAAGTTTGGCAAAAATGCCAGAAATGTTATTTCATTCCAAGGAGTTATCGACCCCCAAGATGGACCTGAAATAATTGTAGGAGCCTCTAAAACTGTATTAAAAAAACATCCAGATACAATATTTTGGATAATAGGAGATGGTGCAGCTGTTCCTTCTCTTAAGCAAGAAGTGCTAAAATATGGATTAAGTGATAAGTTTTATTTTTCTGGCTGGGTTAAGCAAGAAGAAGTAGCAGAATATATCTCAGCAAGTGATATTGGTCTGGTAATTCTTCCCGATATCTTATCTGCTCGGGGAAGAGTTACTCTTAAAGAGTTTGAGTATTGGGCTTGTGGAGTTCCTGTAATTGTCCCTCGTCTACCGGCATTAGAAGAGGTAGTTGACGAAGGAAAAACAGGTCTTTTTTACAAGCCAGGAGATGCTGAGAGTCTTACCCGAAAGATAAATCTTTTGATTGAAGATAAAAAGTTAAGAGAAAGTATGGGAGAGAACGGAATGAAAATGGTTAAAGAGAAATTTGAATGGCAGAAGTTAACAGATGAATTTGTCAGAAGATGTGAAAATTATGTAAATGAGAGGGAATAATATTATGAAGGTATTAGTTACAAACCCACCCTGGCCGGGTCCCGGATATGGAGCAAGATCGGATGTTAGATGGCCTCATAAAAGGAGTGATAAATTTTTAGAATACCCCATTTATCTTTCCTATGTTGTTTCAGCATTAGAAAAAGCAGGGTTTGAGGTAGAATTTCTTGATGGTATCCTAGAGGAGCTTTCTATATCCGATTTCGTTAGAAAAGTAGAGCAAATAAATCCACAAATGATTATTATAGAGTGTTCTACTCCTTCCATCGATTATGACCTTTTGACGGCGAAGGGTTTAAAGGGAAAAAATAAAGACCTATTTGTAGTTTTAGTGGGGTCCCATCCTACTTTTTTTCATAAAGAGATCATGAAGGAGAACAAATTTATTGATGCTATCTGCAGGGGAGAGTTTGACTTTACAGCTAGAGATTTAGCTAAAGCTTTTTCAGAAGGAAAGGATCTTAAGAAGGTAAAGGGAATTACCTATAGAGATGGGGAGAGAGTTTGTATAAATGAAGATCGTCCTTTAATCCAAAATCTTGACCAGATTCCTTTTCCTGCCCGGAATATTGTAAGGGATAAAAATTATCGGCAGGGGACTTTCACGGGAAGGCACAGCACGACTATGGTAAGTTCCCGTGGATGTCCCTACCAATGTGTTTTTTGTTTATGGCCTAATACTTTATACGGACATAAGTATAGGATGAGAAGTGCGGAAAATGTTGTTGATGAGATTGAGGAAGCTGTAAAAAAATATGGCATCGATGAGATATATTTTGATGATGACTCTTTTGCTTTGGATAAAAAGCGAGTTTTAAGGATTTGTGAATTAATTAAAAAACGCAACTTAAAAGTGAGATGGATCACTCAGTGTCGAGTAAACAGTATACGGGATGAAGAAATAGCCAATATGATGAAAGAAGCGGGTTGCCATTATATTAGATTTGGAGTGGAGTCAGGTTCTCAGAAAATGTTAAATACCATGAAAAAAGGTATAACCTTGAATCAGGTAGAGAAAGCCTTTAGAATATGCAGAAAGGTGGGAATAAAGACTCAGGCTTTCTTTCTTTTTGGCATACCAGGGGAAACATGGCAAACTATAGATGAGAGCATTGAATTTGCCAAAAAGATAAAACCAAATAGCGCCCAGTTTGCTATTGCTATTCCTCATCCCGGTACAGAATTATATGAAATTTGTAAGAAAAATGGATGGATCAAGTATAATTCCTGGGAAGATTTTTCTGCTTGCAATTCTCTTATTGGAACAGATAAACTCTCCAGAAAAGATTTAGAAAAAGCCCGTATTAGGGCATATAGGAAGTTTTATTTCAGAGCAGATTATGTTTTGAGTACCGCTTTTAAAATACAGAATCTAGGGGAATTTAGGTCAATAGTTAAGAGTGCTAAATCAATTGTTGACCGGGTTTCATTTTTTAAGAAGACAGAGGAGAAGTAAGGAATATGCTTGATTTACCAGTGTGGCGGGGTTTAAAAACTATCCTGGGGTACAAGACTGAATTAAAGTTTTTATTAAAGCCCATAGTATGTATTACAGATGTAACGTTAAAGTGCAACTTAAAATGCCCAATGTGTCCAATTTGGAAGCTTCACCCTAAAAATGAATTGGAATTACCAGAGATTAAAAGTGCCTTTTCTAGTAAAATGATGAAAAATATAGTAGTTCTTGCATTAACCGGAGGAGAGCCTTTTTTGAGGAAGGACTTCCCGGAGATTGTCTTTGCTGCCGAGGATCTTCTCCCAAGCTTGAGAGAGCTAAGGATTGCTACTAACGGAGTTCTTACTGATAGAATCATTTCAATGGTAAGTAAAATGCCAAAGAGAGAAAAATTGATGCTTTCCATAAAAGTCTCTCTTGATGGCTTGGGGTCTACAAATGATAAAATGAGAGGTGTTCCCGGATCATTTTCTAAAACGACGAGAACACTACAAGAGTTGCAAAAACTTAAAAACGAAGGACATAATATTTCTACTTCTGTTGGCTTTACGGTAACAGATGAAAATGTTAAAGAGTTAGAGGAAATGTACAAAATGTTTGGTAAAGAATTTGAATTCTTTTTTAAGCCTTGCCTGATTTTTCCAGAAGGAAATGAGGATCTATATCCCAAGAGCACACCTCTTAGTATTTCTGAATCTACCCGAAGATACTTAATAAGTTTTTTGAATTCCTATCTGAAAGAAGAATTCTCTAAAAAAAGGAGCCTAAGAGAAACAATCCGAAAGTTTTTCTACCAATATCAACTGGATTTTTTAGAAAATCCTGACAAAGTACCATTTTTCTGCACGGCTGGTTTTTCAGAAGTTTTTATTGACCACTGTGGAGGAGTCTATCCCTGTGCCGTATCAGGATCGAATATGAAAGCGGTCGGGAACATTAGGGAGGAATCCCTTGACAATATCTGGTATTCTTCCAGGATGCTCGAAATCCGGAAATGGATTAAAAAAGGAAGATGTCGTTGCTTGACTTCTTGCGATGTTTACTCCTCCCTTGTAATCTCTAAGGGAATTCGGATTGGAATTGATTATATAATGAATGCTATGGGAAAGAATAAACGAGAGACCACCGATTTATAAGCAGACAAAGTTATTAGCGCTAGTCTTCATTCGGAGGTTAATGCGCGAAAGGAGAATCCTGGTTGAGCTCCAATAGTTTTCTAAGTAATTTTTTTAGGCAATCACAATTCAAAGAACCGATCCAAACAAGAAGAAATTACGGTCGACTTAACTAATTTTAAAAATACAGTTTTTTACCAGTATATGCAGAAGTTCAGTTTAAGGTTAATTCAGATATCTCATGTATTAATATAGGGAAAGGGAGAAGATGAAATTTAAAGAGGATTTTGAGTTTGGGTTATTTGTTGAAGATAATAGAATGGAAATCCAAGATTATTATCTTCATCTAGGCAGGTACAAATTTGCCTCCAGGTTTGTTAAGGACAAGCTATGTTTGGATCTTGGTTGTGGTACCGGCTATGGCTCATCTTTCTTAGTGAAGAAAGGAGCGAAAACTGTGGTTGGCGGAGACAAATCAGAAAAAGCCTTGTTCTACGCTAAGAGTTGTTATAAAAGTAAGCAAAGGAAGAGTTTGGAGTTTGTGTATTTGAACGCTACATCGTTACCCTTCCTTGACAGTTCCTTTGATGTGGTGATTTCTTTTGAGTTAATTGAGCATCTGAAGAATTATGAAAGGTTTTTGTTGGAGATAAAGAGAGTTTTAAAAAGGGGAGGGGTTTTGATTCTTTCTACTCCAAGTAGGCGGGTGGGATCTATTGTATTGACAGACTGGAAGTATCACCTCCATGAATTTTCTAAAGAGGAGCTCTTGGGCTTAGTAAACAAATATTTTGTTAGTTCCAAAATGTATGGACAACATTCTCTTGATGGAATAAACCTCGTCTTACGGAGGGTGAGACGAACGGCGAGAAGGTTACTTCAGACATTGGGAATGCGAAAAGTGCAGATTTTGCTAAGCAGACTCTTTAGGTATAACCGATTGGTGCCCTGTAGAATGGATGACTTTGATGAGATTCCGGATAAAGAAAAAGTTGTGCTTTTAACTGATAATTCAACTCCAATTGCTTTTGTTGTGACCGCGCGCAAGCCGGTACGGGTATCAAGCTGAGATGACTCTGTGAGTGAAAAAGTAAGTAAGGAGTTTGTTTCAGCAAAACTTCTCGTTTCCAAAGTCTTGTCGAGTAACATAATTGTGGGATTTCTGAAAGTTTTGCTTCAAGCGGTAATGTGACAGGTCAAAGTAAAGATGAATTACAAAGAAGTGTATAACCAGGCCTGGAGTCGTGCATTACAAAGAGGTAAGGAAGATGCCGGTGATCTGGAGCTATCAATACTCTTTTTAAAAAAAGTTAATCTGCTGAAAAGACAAGATCCAATTCTTGAAATTGGATGTGGTAGTGGTATAGGAAAGCTTTGCCATAGGTTGTATGATATGGGTTATCACAATATCACTAAAAGAGGTTCTCATGAGTTATGACATTATTTTGGTTTACCCTGAAACGGGCGAAAAAGGAAGAAGGAAAGCATTAATGCCTCCTTATTCTATTTTATCTTTGCCTTCCTTCTTGCGTGATGAATACAGGGTATTCCTCTACGATCAGAGAGTGCAAGCAAAAGAGGAATTAGAGGAGGTAGTCCGAGCTTCTAATCCCGTTTTGGTCGGATTTAGTACAATGTCGGGAGTACAGATTGATAATGCTTTAAAAATAGCCAGAGAGATAAGGCAAGTTTTACCCAACGTTCCCTTTGTTTGGGGTGGTGTCCATCCCTCCATTTTACCAGAACAAACTATTCTCCATTCTTTAGTTGATATTATAGTTCGAGGAGAAGGCGAAAAAAAACTCGCTCAGTTAACACACGCTTTAAAGTATCATAAGGACCTCACTATAGTACCGGGAATAACATTTAAAGAGGATGGGAAAGTATTTTCAACTAGAGACGGGTCTTTCATGACAAATTTGGATGATGTTAACTATGCCTGGGATTTGCTTCCTCCTGAAAAATATATATATGAGTGGAAAGGCAAGAGAATTTTTGCGTTACTTACAGCCAGAGGGTGTCCATTTAGATGTACTTTTTGTTCCAATCCAGTTATATGGAAAAGAAGATGGCGAGGATGGAGTGCGGAAAGGGTTATAAAAGAAATAGAGTGGTTAAACAGAAAATGCAAATTAGATGTTATTTTTTGTTGTGATGATTACTTCTTATCAAAGTCTTCCCGGGCACAACAAATTACAGAGAAAATAAAAACTCTTGGTTTAGGTTGGACAACAGGAGGAGTTAGAGCCAATCAAGTTACTGAAGATTTAGTAAATTTTTTGAAGAAAAATAATTGTCTTGAACTTTACGTTGGAGCTGAATCTGGTTCTCAGCGAGTCTTAAACACAATGAAAAAGGACATAAGAGTTAGCCATATTATAAAAACAGCTGAATTATGCAGACAATTCAAAATACCACTAAGTTTTTCTTGGGTTTTTGGTACGCCAGGAGAGACCAAGGATGATGTCTTGCTTACTTTGGATCTGATCGATAAGCTAAGTTCAATAACAGATTGTGGGCATATGCCCAATCTTTATTGTCCATCACCTGGCACAGAGATGTTTAAATTAGCAATAGATAGTGGTTACAGGGCACCAACCAGTTTTGAGAAGTGGGGTAAAGCTAAATTTGAATATCATGTTGGTGTGAAGGCACCATACCTTGCTAAAAGTGCAAATTGGTATCGAGCTGTCTATTTAAGCGTTTATTTTGTTCGTTATAAAAGATATGGAAGATCTGTAGCATATCAATCTCCTCTAACCGGCTTAATCAAAAGCATAGAAAAATTTAGATGGGAACATCGCTTTTTCTCACTCCCTATAGACGGCTATTTGCTTAAATATATTAGATAGGGATTATTCATAATAGATCAGTTACATTTTTGATAGAATCCTAAGTTTTATTATGAGATATTTAAATGAGAGAGGGAAGATAAAATAAATGATGACGGACAGCAAATCAAATTTGTTGATTTCAAAGACTGGTATAAGAGAAAATTTTTGGAAATATATTGAACGAACTACAGGTGAGCACTCTCTTAAGAAGTTCCTCTGGCAAAGCACTATGTTAACACTTTTTTCTTCTTTTCCTGGTGCAGTGGGAGCTGTACTTAGAGGAACTGCTTACAAGGGTATATTAGGAAGTGTTGGAGAGAATTGCTTTATTGAGAAGGATGTTCATTTTCTCGTTCCCCAAAAAATCTTTCTGGGAAATAGAGTATTTATAGGTGAAAATAGCTATTTAAGTGTTACAGGGACTCAGGGCAGAATAGAAATCAAAGATGATGTCCAGATTTTTCAAGGCTGTGTTCTCCGGAAAAAAAAAGGAAAAGGGAAAATAGTCATAAATGAATTTGTAGGACTTGGAATGAATGTATACCTGGCTGGCGGTGGAGATATTGAAATAGGAAAATATTCGGTTTTTGGAAATGGCGCCAAAGTTTTTAGTAGCGGACATATTTTCAAAGACCCCTCAATTCCCATAAGAGAACAGGGCTTAAAACACAAAAAAGTAAAAATTGGTGAAGATGTTATGTTAGGCGCCTCTGCCATAGTTCTGGAAGGGGTAACTATTGGTGATGGTGCAGTAATCGGGGCGGGGGCAGTAGTGACAAAAGACATCCCTAGTTATAGTATTGCTGTGGGTGTGCCGGCAAAGGTTATAGGAAAAAGAGAAAAACATACATCAAAAGATTGAAAATGAGAAAAGAAGGAATTTTTTACAGAATTAAAGCCTTATCTAATAATCGAATTTTCAAGTTATCTTACTTGTTGATTTTGTTTGGGATAGTTATTTATTGTTTGTTTAGATGGAAGAATGAGTTTTTTAATTTGATTACCGAGGCTAACTTATGGATGGTCCCCTGGATTTTCATTGGTTTTTGGGGTGCAACGATAATTTTTGTATTTATCCAATACTACGTATATCGGCAAATGGAAGTGCATATTTCTTTTTTGAAGGTTCTTAAAATAGTGAGTTTTGCTAATTTAGGAAAGTATGTGCCTGGAAAGGTATTCTTCCCAGGGAATTATTTTCTTTTCTCTCGTGAAGCAGGAGTTAAAGCGAGGGATATAGGTGTAAGTTTTGTGATTGCACAGTGCTTGTGGCTTCTAAGTGCTTTTATCTGTAGCATTCCTGTGATTTCCATTCTGTCATCTCCACTGAAATATTCGATAGTTTTTTTACCTCTAATTATTGGTTTATTTATTTATCCTAGAACATTTAATTGGATATTTTCATTATTAGAAAAGATTATTCAAAAATATTTAAAACAAGAGGTCAGTTTAAGAATGTCCAAACACCTGGGTTATGTTTTTTACATAAGAATTATTCTTTTATCCCTCTTGGGCTGGGTTATCAACGGTTTTTTAGTCTATTTTAGTGTAATTACGTTTTATCCCCTGGGAATTGGAGATTTTCCCATTTGTTTATCTGCAGGGGCTATATCTGCAGTTATCGGTCTTATCATAATTTTTGCTCCAGCTGGAATAGGAGTACGAGAGGGAATGGGAACTGTTGTGCTTGCTACGATAGTGCCGGTAGAAGTTACATTTCTTGCTATGATTATGATACGAATATTAGCGACAATTACTGACTTAAGCTTTGCGTTAGTTTCAACTTTTTTTGTTCATACCTCATAATGTGAAAAAAGTCTAAATGAGAAGGTACCAAAACATGCATTCAGGAATCAAATTAACGGTGGTTTTTTTAATTTTATTTATATTTATTAGTTTGACAAGTGGATCTCTTTTGGCTATGGATTTGCCGAAGCAAGTGATAAAAAGGAAAGAATATAACCCTAAATTAGAAGGTATTTTAGGCGAGTTAGTAGATAAATACTGGCAAAGTAAAGCATTAGCTCAAGGTTTTGCCTCTCAAAGAGGAATTACTTTTCAGGATGATAGAGTTACTGTGATTTTGGTTCCTTTGATTGGAGAAGAAGCATCAGTCATCGACCGGGCAAAGTTGCTTTCTTATGAAGCTGTAATCGAGGCAAGTTCTCAGCATTTCATAAGAGTAAGAATTCCCATCTCTGCTCTTGAGAAAGTGGCAAATAATGTATCTGGTGTCTCTTATATTAGACTTCCTTATAAACCTTTTCCAGGAGATGTATCTAAAGAAACTGACCTAATTTTCCGTAAATTTAACTCCGAGAAGACAAAAAATAATTCTGGAATAATCAGCGAAGGGGTTAGTGTAACCGCTGCTTCAGAATACCATGATTCAGGATATAAAGGAGAGAATACTAAAATAGCAGTGATTGACACAGGATTTATAAATTTGTCTGTAGCTCAAGCTAATGGAGAATTACCTGAAAATATCGTAACCAAGGATTTTTCAGGGACCGGTCTACAGGCAACAAGAAATCACGGGACTGGTGTGGGAGAAATTGTATATGATATGGCTCCTCAAGCTCAGCTTTATTTTATCAAAGTAGCTGATGAAGTGGATCTTGAAAATGCTAAAGATTATTGTATTATGCAAGGTATAGATATAATCAGTCATTCATGGATCTGGTTTAATACTAATTTTACCGACGGGACAGGTTTCGTTTGTGATATAGCTAATGACGCTAGGTCTTACGATCTTCTTTGGGTTAATGCAGCAGGTAATCAAGCACGTTTACACTATCAAGGCTTTTTCCAGGACACTGACGGAGACAATTTTCATGAATTTGCTTTAAGTCCAATTGATGAAACTAACGCTCTAGAAATTGGCGAAAGGTGTTGGGCGCGTATATTTCTTACCTGGGATGATTGGCCAGTCACTAATCAGGATTACGATCTTTATTTATTTGATTCTAATGGTAATATAATTGCTCAGTCCGAAAATCTTCAAACCGGCACTCAACCTCCTACTGAGGAGATTTATATTCCTTGGCTTACTAAGACCTACTACATTGCTATTAGAAAAGTTAGTACAACCTATGATTCTGAGCTGAAACTCCATGTTTTTACTAATCCTTCTTCGAGATTTCAATATTACACTTTAGCTCATAGTGTAGTGTCGCCAGCTGATGCTACCGGTGCTATAGCTGCAGGAGCTATTGATTGGAAAAACTGGGAAACAGGACCTCAAAAAGACTATAGCTCACAGGGTCCTACTAACGATGGGAGAGTTAAGCCTGATGTATGTGGTCCAGTCGAGGTGAGTAATTTTACTTTTGGGATTATAGGAGGGACATCCGCGGCTACTCCTCATGTGGCAGGAGCAGCAGCTTTAATTCTTTCAAAATATCCCGATTGTACAGCTTCTCAACTTCAGGCGACTTTAGAGAGTTGGGCAGTTGATATGGGAGTATCTGGTGAAGATAATATTTACGGGTCGGGTCGATTAAGATTATTATTGGAGTCCCCTGTTAGTCCTGTTTTGGAAAATCTGCGGGTTTATCCTAATCCTTTTCGGTTTTCATCCAGTTGTCCCGGTATAACATTCGATAAATTAACTGAAGATGTAAGAATTCGTATTTTTACCCTCTCGGGAGAACTAATTGCTGACAGTGGTAATTTAAAAGATCTAGGGACGTGGATCTGGGATGTAAGGAATACTAAGGGAGAAAAAGTAGCTCGAGGGATTTATATCTATCTTGTTACCAATAATGCAGGAGAGAAAAAGATGGGGAAAATTGCTGTGATTAAATGAGAAAGATGAGAGGGTCGGTAGATAAAAATTGGAAAGAAATATTAGAGCTTTTATTGTGCATTGTTCTATTTTATGGGCTAGTCAGAGATGCCCATGCAAATGTAAATACAGAAAAATTAATCTCAAATCCAAAGTGGCTATATGCTCTACCAATAGGTAATTGTGAGGTCATTTTAAACTGGAGATACGATGGTAATGCTCATCTTTTAGGTTATAATGTTTATCGTTCTCTTGCATCCAAGGTTGAGTATAAAAAGATTAATAAAAGCTTGATAAATACTACTTCCTATATAGATAAAGGATTGAGGGAGAATGAGATTTATTATTATATCGTCCGGGCAGTGGATAGCTTTGGGAAAGAAAGCGGGGATTCTAATAAAGCTAGGATAAAAATTGATTCTAAAAGGTCCAATGTTGTTTTAACTATAAATCACTATGGAGGTGATGTACATTTTGGAGACTTAGATAATGATGGAGATATTGATTTTCTTTTTAGCAAATGGGATGAATATAAGAAGACTTATAATGATGAGGGTTTACTTATGTGGGAGGTTTATCCTAATAGCCCCGGTGGTCCTTTACACTATAATGTAGATTGGGATCCCACACCTACAGCAATATGGGATATAGATGGGGATGGTAAAAATGAAGTAATTTGTCAGTATTATCTTGATAATGTTTTTTACTTAGCTATATTAGACGGAGCAACAGGGGAGATAAAGAAGAAAGTTGAAATGCCAGAGCGATTTCATAAATTGGCTATTGCTAACTTTCGAGGAAGAGATATTCCTCAGGATATTTTGATAAATATAGGTGGGGATCACGGATGCCAGTTAAGAGCATATACTAATAACTTAATTCTTTTATGGAAATGGAATAGTAAAAATCCGAATCTGGAAGTGGCTCATTATCCTCAGCCAGGAGATATTGATGATGATGGCAAAGATGAGGTGGTTCTTGGTAGAGTTATTCTGGAGAGTGATGGTAGCGTAAAATATAGAATTAACCCCGGATCTCGGGTAACTCATGCTGATAGTATTGTTATTGATGATTTAATACCTGATTTGTCGGGTAAGGAAATAATTATTGGTTGGGAAGGGCCATTGATAGGTCTTTACCAGGGAACCACAGGAAAAGTTATATGGGAGAAGAGTAGTTATATAGATAATGGTTATCATGTTCACAGGGTTAAGGTAGGGGATATATTAAGGAATAACCCGGGCAAAGAAATATTATTTACTGAAAAGTCTAATAAACCTCCTTATAAGATAGCCCTTGTTGATGCTAAGAGTGGAAATCTTATCTGGAAGAAAGGTGGTATTACTGTACAGGAAGCTACCTTAATTAGTTGGACAGGAGCCGAAACAAAAGAGGTTTTAGGGGATAATTTTATAGTTGATGGATATGGTGATAAAGTTTATTCGAGAGAAAAAGAAATAAATAAATTAGACTTCTTTGCTTATAACTTTAATCTCAATCTCTTTGTTTGTGATATTATAGGAGACTACAGGGAGGAATATCTTATCGGTGATGGGAACAAAGTATATATTCACACTAATATAGATTATAATCCATTAAAGAAACCTTCGCCATGGGAGGATATAAACTACCAAAAAGAGATTGCAAACTGGAATCTTTATTAATGGTCGCTAAAAGAATTAAAGGTTCTTTAATACTAAAAAGTTAGGATAGGCAAACTAAGATGAAAGAATTGTCAATAGTAATTCCTCTTTTTAACGAGAAAGCAAATCTTAATTCACTTTATTCACTATTAAAGCCGGTGATGGAGAAGCTTAATAAGGAATACGAGCTAATTTTTGTAGATGATGGGAGTACAGATAATTCTTTCTCCATCTTAGAGAATTTTCATAATAAAGATAAAACCGTTAAGGTTATTCAGTTCAGAAGAAATTTTGGTAAGTCAGCGGCGCTATCCGCGGGGTTTAAGCATGCAAAAGGGAAGGTAGTTATCACTATGGATGCAGACCTTCAGGATGACCCCCGAGAAATTCCAAATTTCATCAAAAAATTGGATGAAGGGTATGATATAGTCTCGGGGTGGAGGTTTAAGAGGAGAGACTCTTTTTCAAAAACTTTTCCCTCGAAATTATTCAATTATCTCACCTCAATCTTAACCGGAATTAAAATTCATGATTTTAATTGTGGATTTAAAGCTTGCAAAAGGAAGATTATAGAAGATATCAATATTTACGGTGAACTCCATCGCTATATCCCTGTTTTTGCTTACTGGAAAGGCTATAAAGTTGGTGAAATTAAGGTAAAACATCATCTAAGAGGAGGAGGAAAGTCTAAATACGGTTTAGAAAGACTTTTCAGGGGATTTACAGACTTACTCACCGTTATGTTTCTTACAAAATATGCAAAGAAACCTCTCCATCTATTTGGTGCCATTGGAATATTGCTTTTTTTAATAGGACTGATAATAAATATTTATCTTTTTATTATAAAGCTTTTAGGGGAGAGTATCGGCGATAGACCCTTACTCCTTTTGGGAGTGCTTTTAATAGTAATTGGATTTCAGATTATCTCTACGGGGCTAATAGGTGAAATGATAGTTGCAACAAGAAATAAAACCGATGAGGATTATATTATTAGAAGAGTTCTTGAGTGAAAAGAAAAAAAGAGTCAGTTTTTGAGATTAGGATAATATAATAATAAGTGTGTAAGTTCAGGAAGACTTGACGAAGAAAACAAGATATTGGAATGATAATAATAATTGAGAAAGTATTTTGAGGAGAAATATATCTTTTGCCCTTACTTGATCGTCTAACCAAACAAATTAGCGTTGTATTCATAGCTTCCACGGTTACTAATATTGCTAACTACTTGTTTCATGTATTTATGAGCAGAACCCTCGGTCCTTCCAGCTATGGAATTATGGTTTCTCTGATATCTATCTTCTTCATTATCTCTATTCCGGCAACAACCATTCAAACATCTATTGCTAAGTATACTTCACATTTTAAGGCCCAAAACCAATACGGCAAAGTAGGTGTATTATTATCTGGCTCATTGAAAGGGCTATCTTTAGCAGGGATAGCTGCATTTATTATTTTTCTCTTAGGCAGTTCGTATATCGCTTCATTTTTGAAGATTTCTTCTAAGATACCAGTAATTATAGTAGGAGCTTCATTGTCTTTCGCTCTTATCCTGCCCTCGCCACTGGGTATATTACAAGGCCTACAAAGATTTGGACAGTTTGGAGCAAATTTGGTCATCCAGTCTTTCTCAAAACTACTTTTAGGTATATTACTAGTTTACCTCGGATTAGGAGTGAGTGGAGCGCTTTCAGCTTTTACTATTTCCTTTCTGGCAGGACTACTAATTGCCCTTATTTCTTTAGCTTTTTTGTTCCGCCAGAGTAATACAGATGATGATGTCAATTTTTCTGAAATATATAGATACTCCTTCCCTGTTTTAATAACTATTCTCTGTTTTACCTTACTTACTAATATAGATGTAGTACTGGTAAAGCGTTTCTTTGCTTCCTCTGAAGCGGGATATTATTCCGCTGCTTCTATCGTGTCCAAAATTATAATTTATTTACCCGGAGCTATTGGAGCAGTGATGTTCCCTCGGACCTCGGAACTCTACTCTCTGAACCAGGACACAATTTCTGTATTACGGAGAAGCCTTTTCTATACAGCATTACTCTGTGGTGGAGCAATGGTAGGATATTTTAGCATTCCTTCCTTCATAGTAAAAGTTATATTTGGAGAACAATACTTAGCCACTATTCCTTTAATAGGAGTCTTTGGACTGGCTATGTGTTTCTTTTCTTTAACTAACATTCTCCTTATGTATCAGCTCTCTATACACAGATTAGAATTTGTGAAAATTTTGATTATAGCTACAGCCCTGGAAGTGGTCCTAATTACCCTATTTCACCGCACCCTCACTCAGGTAATCTTGAGTCTTTTGATAGTGAGTTTATTTCTTTTTCTTGTCAATAGCTACTATGTCTTTGTTGTGAGTAAAAGGTTATCTTTATTTTGTAAAAAAGGCTCCGGGAAAAGATAAATGAGTTTGTGTAGAAAGAGAAGAACGATGCCAGAGCACCTAGGTATCACAATATTATATAACCAGGTCGATTCTTGTCAAAAATTTGCAGAATTTAGCAATCAACCCTTTTTATTATACTACCATAAATTTGATATCAGATTTTGAAGATAAACATCTATCGAGCAGGAATAATGAAATTATTTCTCCAAGAGCGCAGGTTCCCATATCTAAAGTGGATTGTAATAGGACTCCTTCTTCGGTTAATCTTTATGTCTATTACTTTACATGGAGATCTGTTACATATGAATTGGACCGCTTACTTTTTAACCTATAGAGGGTATCTCATTCCTGGAGAAATGCATCATCCTCCGTTATTGTATTATACTATAAGTTTTTTCCAGCTCCTATTCAAACCAGTTATGCCTCTATACGCAGATGGTCTACGTCCTGCGATATCTTGGACTCAAGGTCCCCATGTGTTCTGGTATCTTTTTCTTTTAAAAAGCTACTATTTAATTTTTGACTTGGGAGTCGCTTTTTTACTGATTCGATTAATCAAGGGTGGTAAAAAGAAATTGTTAGCTTTTAAACTCTGGATGCTAAATCCGGTGGTAATTTTTACCTCGTATTTTCAGGGGCAGTTTGATGTTGTCCCAACTTTTTTCGTGGTGTTGAGTTTATATTATATAGTGAAAAATAAACTAGCTGGTTCTTTTTTTTGTTTAGGAATAGGAGCAGCTTTAAAGAATTTTCCGTTTTTTTTTCTCCTTCCTGCTATTATCCTTTTGGGGGGCGGTTCCCTATCTAATCCTCATGTATCCATATTTAGGAGCTCCTGGCTTTAAGAATAGTGTTATCACCACCGAATATAATCAGATGTTCTTGAATTTTCGTTTTTCTCTGGGTGCTTTTGATAAAGTCTATGTGTTTGTGGTGGGATATGCCTTAATTCTGATATTTACTTATTTTTATAGTCAAACAAAAGAGAGTGAAGATTCATTTAAAAGGTTATGGCAAACTAACTTAATTATCTGTCTGTGGTTGTATGCGACCTCCTTATTCCATCCTCAGTGGTTTGTCTGGGTAATGCCGTTACTGATTCTTCTCGTTATCGAGAGTAAGGAATTGAGACTCCTTTATTGGGTGCTGGTCATCTGTTTTTTTGTTTACACATTTAATTGGCGAAAATCTTTATCTTGGGATTTATTTTCTCCCCTAAATCTGAATTTTTTTAATAACTTGCCAAGTCCGTATGACATTATAAGTCATTATTATCCAGCGGGGAGACTTATCGGCATTTTTCGTAGTATATTTTCGGCGGCTTCCTTCTTTCTAATCTATTGGATTCTCAAGCAACTTTTTTCAAGCAGAAATACTGCCAAAGATAATATGAAAGAATTATAAAGGGTGGGAAAGCGATAGTTAGAAAAGGGATTATACCCTATAATTTCTGTAAGATTAATAGTGCATGTAGGAATCAAAATTATACTCAAATAAAAATAATATGTGTAACAAACTAAACAAATTAAATCAACGAGATAAACCAAACAAACTAAATCAATCAGACAAACGAAACCAACGGATGGTCTTAATTAGTCCTTTCTCCATATCCACTTTTGGCTGCCAGCTCAGCAATTCCCTCGCTCTTGATATATCAGGACATCTTACTTTGGGATCGTTTTGAGGTAAGGGTTTGAATACAATCCTGCTTCGGGAGGCAGTGAGTGAAAGAACTTTTCTGGCAAAATCAAGAATACTTATCTCATCTGGATTGCCTAAATTAACAGGCTCATTTACATCCGAGAGCATAAGTTTATATATCCCCTCTACAAGATCAGATACATAACAAAAACTTCTTGTTTGAGAGCCATCCCCGTAAACTGTTAAATCATCACCCTTTAAAGCTTGAGTTATAAAATTAGGCACCGCCCTCCCATCATCACCTCGCATTCTTGGCCCATAAGTGTTAAAGATCCTGGCTACTTTAGTATCTATCCCATGACTTCTGTGATAGGCCATCACTAAGGCCTCGGCGAATCTTTTTGCCTCATCGTATACTCCCCGGGGCCCTACAGGGTTAACATTTCCCCAGTAGTTCTCTGGCTGGGGATTAACTTTAGGATCACCATACACCTCAGAGGTTGAGGCAAGCAAAAACTTCGCTCCCTTTTCTTTGGCAAGACCTAAGGCTTTATGAGTCCCTAAAGAGCCAACTTTTAAGGTTTGAATAGGAAAATTCAAATAATCGGCAGGAGATGCGGGGGAGGCAAAATGAAGAGTATAGTCAAGCTTATCCTTAACATAAATGTAGCCTGTTACATCCTGCTTTATAAACTGAAAATCCTCCCTTCCCAGAAGGTGGGCCGTGTTATCCATCTTCCCAGTAATCAGGTTATCCATCCCTATAACCTGATGCCCCTTCTCCAATAAATAATCGCAAAGATGAGACCCTAAAAAGCCGCAAACTCCGGTTATCAGAATGTGCATCCTAACTCCTTCCCATGCATTTGTAGATAAATCCTGCCTCTCTCATCCTAGCTGGATCAAACATATTCCTCCCATCTACAATTAAAGGATTTACCATGAGCTTTTTTATTTTAGAAAAGTTGAGGGTTTTGAACTCATCCCATTCAGTAAGAATGACCAGAACATTGGCTCCTTCGCTAGCCTCGTAAGGGTTCCTGGCAAATGCAATGTGGGGGACGAGCTTTTTAGCCTTTTCCATGCTTGCAGGATCGTAGGCTTTTATCCTTGCTCCCTCCTTATGCAGGAGGTTTATAACTTCCAGGGGAGGGGCAAACCTCATATCATCAGTTCCAGGTTTAAATGATAACCCCAGAATTCCAACCCTCTTATTCTTTATTATCCACAGAACATCCTTTATTTTTTTAACTAAAAGCTTTGGTCTTTCCCTGTTTATCCTCTCCACCTCACGCAGCAGGGCAAAGTCGTAGTTAAGATCCTCAGCTATTTTGATAAAAGCCTGAAGATCTTTGGGAAAACAAAAGCCACCAAATCCTAATCCTGCCTTTAAAAAATCTCTGCCCACTCTTCTATCAAGGCCCATCCCTTCAGCTACTTTTTCAACATCTGCTCCCCCCACTCTCTCACAGATATCGGCAATGGCATTAATAAAGGATATCTTCATAGCCAGGAATGAGTTAGAGGCATGCTTTATTATCTCTGCACTTTGAATGTCTGTAATCACAAGAGGTACGGGATGGGGAGAGGAAGACTTGTGCAAGATGGGATCAAATTGATGATTAATAATAGGCTCATAGATTTTTTCTAAGGTATTTGCTGCATTCTCTTTTTCTACTCCAATTACAATGCGGTCTGGATTTAAGAAGTCAGATACTGCGGTTCCTTCCCTTAAAAACTCTGGGTTTGATGCAATATCAAAATCCACCCCAGAGTTGTACATTTTAAATACCCTCTTTATCCACTCCCCGGTTTGCACAGGCACAGTACTTTTCTCCACCACCAGCTTAGGAGATGTAGCGCAGGAGGCAATCTCCCTTGCTACCTTCTCCACACTGGAAAGATCCGCCTCCCCTCTTTCTTTGGGAGGTGTTCCCACGCAGATAAAGATAACATCTGATTCTTTCACTCCTTCTTCAATAGAAGTGGAAAATTTAAGCCGTTTCCTGGCCCTATTCTTTTGAACAAGCTCCTCAAGATGTATCTCATAAATAGGCATTCTACCCTCTTTAAGGATAGCAATTTTTTCCTCGTCATCATCCACACAAACAACCTTATGACCTACTTCAGAAAAGCAAGTTCCTGTAACAAGGCCCACATAACCTGTACCTATGATGCATATATTCACTGCTTTCCTCCTACTTCAAAAAATAACATAGAATTGAATCTTACCTCTATTCTTTCTAAGAGGACTCCCTAAAGTCCGCCCGAAATTTTTGAACCAATACTCTATTCATCTTACCTTGACCTATGTTTTAATAAGGATCCCAATCTTTTATTTCTTTATATTCTGGAAAATCCCCATATCTGTAGTTCTCAAATAGCCTCCTCCAATTTCTCCTCTTAAATTCTCTTATTTTCTTTTTTCGATTAAGGGATACTAAAGCCAGTTATGATAAAATTTTCTGAAGCGAAAATGAATGTTCCAAACCACGGAGAGCAAAATAACGACCTATCCAGCCACTTTACGCGCGAACTCTCTCCTTTATTTTTACATAGCTTTTCAATTAAACAAATTATATCTCAAAATATACCAAATAGCTTTGATTCCATCCTTCCAATTGATTTTTTTACCTTCCTCATAGGTCCTTCCGTAATAGGAAATGGGGACTTCATAAATCCGCCAGCCCTCCTTGGCTACCTTGGCTGTGATTTCTGGTTCAAATCCAAATCGGTCTTGTTCGATTTTTATGCTATCTAAGACCTCTTTTCGAAACACCTTGTAACACGTCTCCATATCAGTTAAACATAAGTTAGCGAACATATTAGAAGGAAAACAACAATATCACATCTGCATTCCTATCCAAACCTACCATTTATTTAAAAATTCCCTAATGGCATCCTCTGGTGATAAGTTTAGGTAAATTTCAGCGTTTGTCAATTTGTGGGCCTAAAAGGGTTCAGGCAGCAAATTTCTCCTGGAAAGTATCGCAAGTATTAGCTAGCCTGTTTACCTCCTCATCTAATAACGGTTCTTTTTTGTATTAGTAAGGCATGCCTTTTTCTTATTTCAAAGTTTTTGTAAGAAAATCTCGCTACGGATAGTAGTTATTTAGCAATCTCTCAAAGTCCGCTTGACATAAAATCCTATGGTGTTATAATGTTCATATCTTGAACAAAACCTATGGCTAAAAAAATGAATAGTTCTGGAATTGGTGAGCGAGAGCTCAAAATAATTGAGGAAATAAGCCGAGAGAAAAACCTTACTCAGAGGAAAATCTCCCATAAGCTAGGTTTATCTTTAGGAATGACTAACCTCGTTTTAAAAAGACTGGCAAATAAGGGATATATAAAGGTTAAGGGGCTGAATAGAAGAAAAGTCCAATATATTCTCACCCCTAAAGGTTTTACCGAAAAAACCAAAAAATCCTACCGATACCTTTTAAAAGTCATCGATTCATTAAAAATAATGAGAAAGAAAATTCAACAGTTAATTTTAATGGAGTATGAAAAAGGCAAAATTCATTTCATTATCTTAGGAGATGGAGAGCTGGCAGACATTATTGAGCTGAGCCTGAAGGATTTAAATAAGAGCGAGCTGGAATATAGAAGAGTCTCCAAGTTTGAGGACATCAACAGCGACAAGGCGGTCATATTGCTTGCCCAGAGTAAACCTGAACTTAAGACATTGAAGTTAGGACTTAGGAGTACTAACAGATGGATTGATGTTTTAGCTGCCATTAGTGGCAGCTAACAGCACCATGATTTTTATCTACTCTAAATAAAAATAGAGGAGAAGAGGTAGGGGTAAGTTGAAAATTATTAGTGAACCTATTCTGAAAGAAGAAGTCTTGAAAAAATATAATCATTTCTTCAGAAATATGATAAAAGCTGTTGTTGATGTGAAAAAAGAAATCATAGCACTGGATGGTGAACTCCATGCGGACCTTGAAGAATTACTAATTGAGAATAATTCAAAACAGGAGGACTTGTGGGGTATAAATCTTTACCCGAAAAAACCCTTACAAGAAAGGATTGAGTACACGGCTTTGATAAATATTCGGCCTTCTCAGGATAATTCCAGCATGGAAGTTGAAAGTGCAAAAACAAGAAAGAAAATTGAAGAGATAGTAAATAAATTCATAGATTGATGATTAGCTGCACTTTTCTTACTTTTTCGACTTCGGACATTAGGACTTCGGACATAAGACTTAGGATTTGATTTGATGTATAAACTAAAATTACATAAAAATCTCAACCCAGATAGGTGGCAGAAGTTCTCCGTGAAACAGAGAGAATTAATGATTGCCAATGAACTTAACAGGGCAAAGAACTGGATTGAGAAAAAGGACCTTGGAGAAGTTAAAAATTGTTATGAGCGAGCACTGGAACTTCTGGATTTAACCATTGCCATTACTAAAAATAGGAGCCGTTTGAAAGAATACCTCAGATTAAGAGAAATGATGGGAAAATTTTATATTGAAAAAAAAGGAAATTTGATTTCGAAAGGAATAGTTGATTCCGAAGGAGTAGATTTTAAATTTAATAGCCAGCTGTTTACCTGTATTTGCACGCTGAGTAAAGAAAGACCTCTGACTTAGGACTTCAAACCTCTATAGCAGAAGAATTGCTCGATGGCTATTGGAGAAAAAAAGAAAAAGCATAATAAGTGGTGCTGATCTAGATGCTCTATTTTTACAAATAGTATACCGATAAATAAAATGAAAAATAAAAAAATTACAAATAAAGAGATAGTGAGAAAAGCTCTTCTCAAAGCAGGGCATTCCTTATCTATTGATGAGGCCTCATCTCTTAGCGGGTTAAAGAAAGCTCAGGCAAGAGGTACTGCCAATTATTACGGGAGCAAGATAGTACCTGTTGGCAAGGGAAAGATTGATCTACTCACTCGAGCTTATAAAGGGCGGGGTCTGCGAGTCACTCCAGCCGAGGAGGATATCAAAGAAGGAGTTGTTTATAGTGATGAATTGTATGTTTATTTATGGGCTTTTCCATGCATTAAACAAGGACAGATACCTCTTTATTTTTTTAAAGGAAAAGTACGATCTTTTCGGTGTGGGGATTAAAAAGTATTTTCATTTTTTTAAAGAAGGATGTCATCTGGTAAGCATTTT
>Ga0114930_10000631_pt1 | contig 36448 bp, 19 predicted proteins | sample AnhtaG_FD_87300 | JGI IMG/M metagenome (GOLD analysis project Ga0114930, IMG submission 87300) | Deep subsurface microbial communities from Anholt, Denmark to uncover new lineages of life (NeLLi) - Anholt_01485 metaG | ecosystem: Environmental > Aquatic > Marine > Oceanic > Sediment | place... | reverse complement strand
GTCGTAGGTAAGCACGCTGCCGCTCTGGCATGTCGTGAGACCGTTGGCATAGAACTTGGTCGTCGAGGCATATGAACCAGTAACCACAAAGCTGCCAGTGGTCGTTGCGCCGCCACTGATAGTAAGACCGGTCGCTTGACCGCCTGCGCCGATAGTCGACGATGCTGTAGAGAGTAGCCCGCCACTGAAGGTGAGAAGTGTTGAAGTTGCATTGGATGGAAATGGGTAGGCAAAAGGTGCGCTCTGGAGGCAGACACCATTTACTGCAAAGCAGCCCGAAGAGATATCGAACCCAACATTCGAGGTCGAGGTCGCAGATCCCGATATTTCGAGCCCCGAGACTGTGGTCGTGCCAAAGCCAGCGCTCGACACCGAAAGCAGCGTGGTCGATGCATTGTTGACTATCTCGAATGCCTTGCCGACCGAGGAGTTCGACCAAATGGTCGTTGTTGCGTATGACGTCGAAGTACCAATTGTGAATCCACCCGTTGCGGTTAAGCGAGCGCGCTCTCTGCCGCCTGTCGAGAAGCCGATGATATTCGTACCACCTGCACTAAAGAGGCCGGTATCGGTATCCCCAATAAACGCGAAGCCCGGGTTAGAAGCGTTGGCTGACCCTGACACGTGCGTGCGACCACTTGCGTCAACTCCGAACTGCTGGGAAGTTCCATTTAGTAGGTAGTTGATTACATAATTTCCTGTTGCGGAACCGCCGGCATCGCTACGAAGCACAAGGAATCCTCCTGATGTACCTCCTGCCCAGTTTGAGGTTGAGGTGTTTCGAATTTCAACAAGTCTCCCCGAAGTCCCGCTCGTTTCAATCCCAAAGATGCCGGACGGCGAGCTGCTCCCTATTCCAACTGCCCCCGTATTGAGTACCGAGAAGAGGGTTGAGGTTGAGAAGGTGCTGCCGCTAAGCGTAGTAGAGCCGATAGCAAACAGTGTTTGGCTGGTCGAACTTGCGTTAGCGTGGATAGCAAACTTGGCAAATGGCGACGAGGTAGCAACGCCGATTGCTCCTGTGGTCGCTTCAGCAAATGAGGTCGAAGTTGCCGGCAGTGTGCCAAAGAGGATGTTGCCGATGTTGAGCTGGCTGTTGGCGGTTGTCGAGGCAAGAAATGCGTTATAGCCAAGACTAATGTTGCCCGAGCCGGTCGTGAGGTTGCTGCCGCCCGTTACGTCGGTCGCACCAAGCAGCACGTTGCCGTAGCCTGTGGTGACGTTGTAGCCTGCCTGATAACCAAATGCTGTGTTGTTGGAAGCAGTAGTGTTGCTGAAGAGGGCTCGATAGCCATTTGCAGTATTGTTAGAGCCTGTAGTATTGCCGAAGAGTACGCCATAGCCGCTGCCGGTGTTGTTGCTACCGGTAGTGTTGGCGTTAAATGCAGCCCAACCCAGGCCGGTGTTGTTGTTACCGGCATTGTTGACGTTGAGAACACTATGGCCGTATGCGGTATTGGAGTTGCCGGTAGTGTTGCTAAGAAGCGCGCTGTAGCCAGTGGCAGTGTTCTGAGCACCAGTGGTGTTGGTGAATAGAGCTTGATAGCCGTTGGCGGTATTTTGGGTTCCTGAAGTGTTGTTGGAAAGGGCTTGATACCCAACACCAGTATTGCCGGAACCGCGAGTAATACCCTCTCCCGCCTGGAGCCCCAAGAAAAGGTTACCGACAGAGGACGATGACGAAGCCGAGAGGAATTGTACGCCGCCCAAAGTAACAATGGTCGAGGTCGACTGACCTTGGTCAGCAATATCAAGTACACCGGCAGAGTTAAACGACGATGTTGCCGTTTGCCCAAACGCAGCAACGTTGGCGAGCAGACTGTTGGTAAAGAAGCTAGTCGAGGTGGCGTTGGCAAGGGTAGTGTTGCCGACCACCGTGAGCGTGCTGTTGGCGTTGAGCGCACCACCAAGGTTGAGGACACTATTAATAGTAGTAGAGCCGGTGACCGCAAGGCTTGTTGAAGTTGCCCCTTGTAGCGACGTGCCTCCAAGTACTGTAAGCAAGCCCGCAATATATGCGTTCCCTGTCGTTGTCGCACCACCGCTGATAGTGAGACCGGTAGTTTGCGAACCGCCGCCAATAGTCGAGCTTGCGAGCGCGTACAAACCGTTGGTAAAGCCGGTAAGGGTTGAGGTTGCGTTAGCTGCGGTCGCACCAAAGGTCGTTGCGGTAAACCAGCTGCCAACGCCGTCGCCTGCTGCCGTAATGGCCCCGCAGACAATATTGCCCGACGCATCGGTAGTAAGTGCGCTCGCAGTGTTACACGAGCCAAAGCGACCCAATGTCGTGGTACCCGTACTCGATACAGAGAACAGCGTCGTAGTCGCTGACCCCGCGGTAGTCGAACCGATAGCAAAGAGTGTCGAAGCTGCCTGCGCAGTGTAGTCGCCCCCTGCAAAGATAGAGAACTTAGCAAATGGCGACGATGTACCAACGCCAACCGCGCCGCCCTGTGTGACTATGAGATCGGTACGAGTTGACGAGCCAATGATAAGACTTGGCACGCCAGACGCAAGAGTCGAGGTGTCAACCGACAAACGGGCCCACGGCGTCGTGGTGCCAATACCCACATTGTTGTTCCCCAATACTGAGAATATAGAGTTCGTCGAGCTGGCAGTAGTGATGTTAAAGATATTTGCCGTTGTGTTGTAGGTCGACGTCGCAGAGACAAAGCTGCCCGAGCCTGTGACATTGAGCGAACCGCCTGCGCTCAAGCCGCCCGAGAACGCACCGTCAACTGCACTAAGCGCGTTCCTCACCGAGAGAGTACCTGTCTCGAGTCCGCCAAATTCGCCCTGTTGTATATACGCACCGCCCAAGTCCCAGATTCCAAAGGCGGTAGAAGCATTCGAGGTGTTTACAATGTACACATAGCGGCCCTGGACCGTCAGGGCTCCACCAGCACCATTTGTTATAGCGTGAAGCGCCACGCGAGTAGGCGCGGACGGATCGGCAACATCCCAGATTTCCCAAGCTGTGCTGGTCAACACATACGCATATTTGCCCTGGACAAATATATCTTCGCCAGACTGCGAGAGGTTGTTTGAACTTACGCGCCAGGGAGCAGCCGGGTTAGAGACGTTCCAAATCTCAAGCGCGTTCGTCCCGCCCGTATTGCCGTCGGCAAGGTATGCATAGTTACCTTGGACATAGACGTTTCGGCCCTCTTGGTTAGTCGAGCTCGCGCTGACGCGGAAGGGCGACGCCGGATTCGAAACATCCCAAATTTCAAATGCGTTAGTCGTGGCGCCTCTGTCTACAAGATACGCATACTTGCCTTGAACAAAGATACCCTCACCCGTTTGGTTGAGTGTGCCTTGGCCAACGCGGACCGGCGCCGAAGGGTTAGCGACGTCCCAAATCTCGAGCGCGTTCGTAGTGCCTTCGCCTACTATATATAGGTAACGACCTTGAATATAAGGGTGAGCAAAGAAGTTGTTTAGACTCTTGGTGCTTATCCTCTTGGGCGACGCGGGGTTAGATACGTCGAATATGTCGAGGCCCAGGTCTCCGGTGACATATGCGTAGCGACCCTGTACGGCAATGCCGTATCCGGCGGTAGACGCCACCAACGATGCCTGGCCGACCCGTGTCGAAGATGCCGCGTTAGAAATATCCCAAACTTCAAAAGCGTTCGTTTGGCCACCTCCATCGGCAAGGTATGCGTACCTACCTTGGACAGCAATAGCAGTGCCTGTCAGGTTAAGCGAGTTGGTGCTCACTTTTGTTGCAGTTGTGGTACCAGCAAGGAGCGTAAATTGTGTCGAGGTGGAAACTGGCGCAGCGTTTTGCCCAATAACCAACTGGCCTGTATTAGAGATACTAAAGAGTGTCGACGTCGCATACGTGTTACTACCAACAAGTGTCGTGCTACCAATGGCGAACAGTGTCTTACTGGTCGAGCTTGCGTTCGCGTGGATAGCAAACTTGGCAAATGGCGACGAGGTGGCCAGGCCAAGCGTGCCTTGGAGCGTGGCGTTACCCAACACCGATAGAGCGCTATTGGCATTGAGCTGGTCGCCAACATTGAGCACCGAGCTGATAGTGGTCGAGCCCGTAATGGCAAGGCTTGTGCCTGTTGCGTTTTGGAAAGTAAACAAGCCCGTAAGTGTAGTTGATGCCGCTTGGAGTATGGCGAAGGTCGATGATGCGTTTGAGAAGATACCATTAGTAAAGCCAATGACCGTCGAGGTCGAGTTGCCCCAGGCGTCAGCCGTGAATGGGAATGCGCTCGCAAGCCCCGCGCCAGTAACGTAGTCGGTGCCTGCGACTGCGGCGATGATTGCCCCGCCGGTGGTTGTTTTAAGTATGCTGCCCGAGCTAATACCCGAGATGGCGAAGCTGGTGGTGGTTGCGTTGGTAAAGAGTGACGAGCCGGTGAGTGTTGTAGAGGCAAGCGACGCCGACGAAGTTGCGGTGAAGCTTGCCGCCAACACATCTCCACCAAACACCGCATTGTTGCCTACCGACAACTGGCGGTATGGCGAGGTGGTCCCGACGCCAAGGTTGCCCGTAGAGCCGATAGTCACATGCTGTATGCCACCGGTCGAGAATCCTAACGTATCAGTTGTCGCCAGGAACATGCCGTTAGTGGTGCTATTCGAGAACGAGTGTGACGGAGCGCCCGCAGAGCCATCGCCGCCAAGAAACGCGCCGGCGGCGCTTACGCGCGTAGCGCCCCCAACGATGAGCCCCCCGCTATTTGTGATTGTGACATTGCCCGCGACTGAAAGCGTGCTGTTGGCACTAACTGCGCCACCAACATTAAGTACCGAGCTAATGGTGGTCGAGCCGGTGACGGCAAGGGCCGAGGTTGTCGCACTGGTGGCCGAGAGATTAAGGAGCGTAGTAAGGCCTGTGTTGCTGACACTAAAGAGTGTCGAGGTTGAGAAGGTGCTGCCGGTAAGCGTGGTTGAGCCAATAGCAAACAATGTCTGGCTGGTCGAGCTTGCGTTGTTGTGGATTGAAAGGTTCGCAAAGGGCGATGAGGTACCTATACCCAAAGTACCAGTTGCTGTGACAACACTTAGAGGAACATTAGACGAGTTGCGCCACTCTTGGAGATTGGCTGACTGCGTAGCGCTGTTAGCGATTATTGCGAGACCAACCGTCGTGTCAAAGCCGGTCCCCACTTCGAGCGAAGTGTTGCCGTCGAGCGTGCCAAAGCGGCGGATACCTGTGTGTCCAAACTCGTTGATTTCAAATCCAATCGAACCAAATGCCTGGTCAACAATCTTAAATGCGCGGCCAGCAGTGGTCATGTTGGCGCTGTTGCTGTAAAGCGCGAGACCTGTGCCACTCGTGACAGATGCGACATCTAGGTAGGCGCCGATACCTGTTGTCGCGCCAGTAACAAGTGAGAGCACCGAGACTGGCGACGTCGTCCCGATGCCGACACTACCAGCAAAGTATGCGTTGCCGGTAGTCGTCGCACCACCCGAGATAGTAAGACCACTGGTCTGCCCACCTGCACCAATAGTCGACGATGCGGTGGCAAGGATGCCTCCCGTAAAGCCCGTAAGCGACGAGGTTGCGTTACCGCCGCCAACCTGGTTCGGGAATGGGTATGCGCTTGCGAGTCCTGCACCCGTGACATAGTCGGTCCCGGCGACTGCGGCAATGACTGCCCCACCCGTGGTGGTCTTGAGTAGGTTGCCCGAGCTAATACCCGAGATGGCGAAGCTGGTGGTGGTTGCGTTGGTGAAGAGTGAGTTGCCGGTGAGTGTTGTTGAGGCAAGGATTGCTGAGAGGTTGGCGTTAAGTTGGCCGCCGATGTTGAGCACCGAGCTAATGGTAGTCGAGCCGGTGACTGCAAATGCAGTTGAGGTGGCACCGCCCGAGAGCGAGAGATTGAGACCCGAAATGAGGCCGGTGTTTGATATAGAGAAGAGTGTCGAGGTTGCTGAGGCGGTTGAGGAGCCGATGGCGAAGAGAGTCGTTGCGGTGTCGCCGTTGTTGGACTGGATAGAGAATTTCGCGAACGGCGATGATGTGCCCACACCAAGGCTGCCGCTGGTTGGCAAGCGGAACGCGGTCGAGGTTGCTGGCAGTGTGCCAAACAAGAGCCCGCCGATGTTGAGCTGGTTGTTGGCGGTAGCCGAGGGGAAGTAGAGTTCGTTGCCAAGACCAACATTGCCGGCGCCAGTTGTAATGACGTTGCCACCCAAAAGATGCGAACCGATCAAAATATTGCTGTGGCCAGTACTAACCGTCACGCCCGATTGGTAGCCGATGGCAATATTGCCATCGCCGGTTGTGAGATTTCCCAAGGCCGAATTTCCGAGCGCGACGTTGTATGACGATGTGAGCGATGAACTGGTGAGCGCCGAACCGCCCACTGCGACGTTGAAGGAACCGTTGCCATCGAGTGCACCAAAACCGATTCCTGTGTTGTCCGAGCCTGACGTAAGTGCTGGGGCCGCCGCCGAACCGACAATCGTATTGCGCGATCCGGAGACATTGGACCACAGGCTTTGGCTGCCTACGGCGACGTTGGCGAAGCCGCTCGCATTCACTATCATCGACTGATAGCCGACTGCGGTGTTCTGGACGCCGCTCGTGTTGGCAGCGAGCGCGCTGATGCCTAGCCCGGTGTTAAACCCTGTTGTTGATGCGGTGATAAACGTCTGATCTGCAAAAGTTGCAAGCGTCGAGGTCGACGTTGTGGCGTTAAAGCGCAGCAGGCCGAGCGCCGCAGCATCAAATCGCGAAGTGCTCGACGCCTGCAAGCCATTCTGGAACCAGATAGCGGTTGAGGTTGAGTTGGCTGTTGCACCAAAGTTGGTTGTAGCGGTGAACGGGAACGCACTTGCGAGTCCTGCGCCAGTGACAAAGTCAGTACCAGCCACCGCGGCAATGATGGCGCCACCAGTGGTGGTCTTGAGGATGCTACCTGACGAGATGCCCGAGATGGCGAAGCTGGTGGTGGTCGCGTTGGTGAAGAGTGAGTTGCCGGTGAGTGTTGTTGAAGCAAGCGAGGCCGATGTCGTAGCTGTGATGATGCTTGCCGTGAGCGAGCCCCCCAAGAAGCCGCTACCGTTGACCGAGAGCGTAGTAAACGGCGACGTCGTGCCGATACCAACGTTGCCGCCGATAAAGCTCGCCACTGTTGGGTTGGTTTGGGTCGAGCTCGCGACGTATGCAGCGATAGTACCGCGGCTAAAGATACCGCTGATGCCGACATCGAGTCCGCCGCCCAGGCTCACATCACCGCCAACGGTCAGGTTGTCACTAATGTTGGCCGTGTTGCTCTCGATAGCACCGATAGACGCGGTTGGGAGCTGCGCGCCGTTGATATCGACTATCTTGGTCGAGTTACCGTTTGCCGCGACATACGCGTACTTGCCTGCGACAGTGACACCGTTGGGCTGGTCGCCAACCGCAAGTGTGCCGACACTGGTCGGGCTTGCTGGGTTGGATACGTTTGCAACCACCAAGTTGCCAGCGCGATCTGCAATGTATGCGTAGTCGCCGGCAACCTGGACGCCATAGTACTGTGCGGTCCCATTTAAAGTCCCCACCAGCGTCGGGTTGCCGTTGCTGGTCGCGATGTTGAGTATGTAGAGCCCGCCGCCGTTGTCTGCGACATACAGGTACTTGCCACTCACATACAACCCAATCGGCGAGTTGCCGATATACGAGCCGGCAATGCTCGGGCTTGCTGGGTTGCTGATGTCGATAGCATAGACGCGGGACGTGCCGTTGTCGCCGAGATATGCAAACTTGCCCTGTACCGCAACGGCGAGCGGCTGGCTGGATACGTTTGGCTGCAGGCTCGACACCAGGCGCGGGCTCGTTGGGTCCGACACATCGAGTATGCGCATCACACCGCCGCTGTTGTCTGGGATAAACACATAGCGACCCGACAGCGCGATACCAAACGAGTTTATGCCAGCATAGCTACCAACGAGTTTGATAGATGCCGGGTTGCTGACGTCGAGGATAACGAGGCCTGCGGTGTCGTCAGCAACATACGCGTACTTGCCCGCCACCGCAACACCACGCGCATGGGTCATCGAGGTGTTATACGAGCCAACCGATGCAGCGGTCTTAGGGTTACTGATGTCGATGATGCGCAAGCCCGCTTCGTAGTCAGCGCTGTAGAGGTAGCGGCCCGATACGACCGACCCGTAGCTGTGCGTGGTCGAGGTTGTGGCGACGGTTGCTGCAAGTGTCGGGTTGCCGCTCGCTACTTGGAGCACATTACCACCAACGACCGAGAGTTTGCTGTACGGCGTGGTCGTGCCAAGTCCTACGTTGCCAGCAAGCGAGGTGATACCCGACGCATAGAGCGCCGTGGTAGTCGCACTGTCAAACGTAGCGCCGCCAACAACCTCGAGCTTGCTGTTAGTCGAGGTCGAGGTAAAGCCGATCAGCACCTGGTTGCTCGACGTCGCAACGCGCACGCCCGATCCGTTAAAGAAGGCCCAGTTGATCTCGGTCGTGCCCGATGCGCCAGCGTCCGTGCCGCAGCTAAAGGTGCCGTTGTTCCACAACAATTTGTCAGCGCCCGTGTTGCAGGTCGAGAGGCTCGCACCATAGAAGCTGCCACTAACGGTGAGTGCTGTCGTCGATGCGTACGGCAACGTGTTTGCCCCAGTGGCGGTCGAGGTGATAACACCCGAGAAGTCGGCAGTGACAAAGCGACTGGTCGACGATGCCTGCAACCCGCCCTGGAACCATGCCGCGGTCGAGGTCGAGTTGGTCGCCGCGCCATAGTTGGTGGTCGGCGTAAACGGCCACGCAAAGGTCTGGTAGTCGGTCCCAGCGACTGCCGCAGTAAGTTTGCCCGAGCTGTCGGTCTTGAGCAGCGCCGATGTTACCGGCGTGTAAAGCGCGGCCGATACACTAAGCGCCGTCGACGACGCGTATGGGAAGGTGTTGGCAGAGTTTGAGGTCACTGTGATAGCGCCGGTCGAGTCGATGGTTGTGGTGCCTGTCGCGCCAAAGTATGCGCGGTTAAACACGCTCAATTGTGTGGTCGATGCCCCACCGCCAAAACTCAAGAAGGTCGTCGTCGCGTTGTTCGGGAAGAGGTACCCAAAGGTGGTGTAGTCGGTACCTGCGACTGCGGCGACAAGCTGACCGATACTGTTGGTTTTGAGCAGACTCGAGGTTACTCCCGTGACCGCAAGGTTGGTGGTGGTCGCGGTGGTGAAATCTGCGTCGACAAAGTGCGAGGTCGACGACGCAAAGATGCCGCTCTTAAGCCAAAGCGTTGGAGTCGAGGTCGAGTACACCAACTGACCATAGTTGTTGTCGGCACTAAATGGGAAGCTACCCCCGCCGCCACCGGTGTTTTGGTCCGTGGCGCAGCTAAACTGCCCATTGCTCCACATCAACTTTTGCGTGTTGGTGTCGCAGGCCGAGAGGCTTGCACCGTAGAAGCTCCCGTTAACCGTAAGTGCCGTCGTCGATGCGTATGCAAACTGCGACGTACTCGATGCTTGGAGTCCGTTCGTAAACCATATCGGTGTTGAGGTGCTGTTAGCTGCCGCGCCAAAGTTGGTGGTCGCGGTAAATGGGAACGCCGCCGCGATGCTCGTCGCCACACCCGACGGCGTCGTGTAGTCAGTGCCGCCAACTGCAGCCGACACGACGCCGCTCGTTGCCTTAAGCAACCCACTAAGCGTGCCGATGGTGATGTTGGTTGCTGCAAAGTTGGTCGAGGTCGCATTAGTTAGCAGCGTGTTGCCGGTGAGCGTTGTTGATGCAAGCGTTGCCGAGCTGGTGGCGTTGAGTACGCCAATGGTCGTAGTCGGGGTGAGCAAGCCGCCGCTTAGCGTGAGCGTCGTGGTGGTGGCGTTACCCGGGAATGGGTAGTCAAAGCTGCCGCCACCAGCACCACACGCGCTGCCGGTACCCGACACGGTGCCCGAGCCGTTTATCTGCAAGCACTGCGTCGAGCCATTACCAAGACCAGACACCACCAAGTTGGTGGTCGATGCGGTGGTAAATCGCGCAATGGTGCTAAACAAACTCGTCGTGGTTGCGTTGGTGCCAGTCGCGGTGTCAAAGACAAGGTTACCCGTGAGCGTGGTTGATGCGAGCGTTGCGCCTGTTGCGGTAAGCCCGCCGTTAAACGCAATCGATGTGGTGGTTGCATTACTCGGGAAGAGGTACCCAAAGTTTGCGTAGTCAGTACCTGCAACTGCGGCAATGACTGCCCCGCCAGTGGTGGTCTTAAGCAAGCTGCCACTTGAGATGTTAGTGATTGCAAGCGCGGTTGTAGTTGCGCCGTTTGCAAAGAGGTTAGTAGTCGAAGCAAGTGTCGCAAAGAAGTTGGTCGAGGTTGCGTTGGTCAGGAGCGTGTTGCCGCTAAGGGTCGTTGATGCAAGTGCTGCCGACGACGTTGCGTTGAGCACGCCAATGGTCGTAGTCGGGGTAAGTAGGCCGCCACTTAGCGTGAGCGTCGTGGTGGTGGCGTTAGACGGGAATGGGTAACCAATGAGGTTAGCAATAACCCCGGTCGAGCTGTCGTAGCTAATACCAGCACCCGCCGAGAGACTCGTCGATGAAATCTTGTTGTTGAAGGTGTTCCAATCTGTGGTCGACAGGTAGCCACTCTGTGCTGCCGTTGCTTGCTGTATCGAGAGCGTCGTACCCGAGAGTGCGAGCGGGCTCGATACGGTGGCGGTTTGGAGTGCGCCCGTGCCGTTGCCTACCAACAAGCCCGTGAGCGTGCTTGAGCCGGTACCGCCAAAGGCTGCGCCAAGTGCGTTGGTGAGGTTAAGGGTTTGGATCGTGGTCGAGCCGGTTACTGCAAGCGCGGTAGTTGTTGCCCCTGCAAAGGTCGCACCGCCGTTAAACGCAAGCTGCGTCGTCGTCGCATTACTCGGGAAGAGGTACCCAAACGTGGTGTAGTCGGTACCAGCGACTGCAGCGGTGATTGCGCCGCCGGTGGTGGTCTTAAGCAAGCTGCCGCTTGAGATATTTGAGATGGCGAAGCTCGTGGTGGTGGCGTTGGTGAAGAGTGTGTTGCCGCTGAGGGTCGTTGACGCAAGCGTTGCTGATGACGTTGCGTTGAGCACGCCAATGGTCGTAGTCGGGGTGAGCAAGCCGCCGCTTAGCGTGAGCGTCGTGGTGGTGGCGTTAGACGGGAATGGGTACCCGATTGTGTTGGTAATGGTGACCGCGCCAGCAGTACCCGACAAGCTTATGCCGCTGCCTGCAGCAACCGACGTGACAAAGTCGGTCGAGGTAGCGATTTGATACAGTGCGCCGTTGTTGCTGCCAACCAACCCACTAAGCGAACCGAGTACCGGCGTGTTGGTAAACGTTTGCGTGCCGCCCCAGGTGTTGCTGGTGGTGGTGCCAAAGGCAAGGCTGATGGTGTTGGTTGAGCGTGTGAGCGGGTAAGTAAACGTAAGTGCGTTCTCAAAGTCGGTGCCTGCCACTGCGGCGGTGACTGCGCCACCGGTAGTGGTCTTGAGCAGGTTGCCTGATGCGATGCCGCTAATCGTTAGGTTGCTGGTGGAGGCGGTGCCAAAGTAGCCGGTACCAGATACGGTGAGCGCGGTCGAGGAGGCGTATGGGAAGGTCGATGCTGCCAGTGTCGACGTTGCAGTAAACGTCGGCGCGGTTATGGTGCGGTACGCAGTAACTTGGTTGCGGAAGAGTGCGTTACCCGTAACCTCGAAGATATTCCCCGTAGTGGTCGTCGCGTTGTTGCCAACAATAACCACCTGCGTCGTGTCAGCTGGGTAAAGCGCCAGGTTGTCAGTCGTCGTGGCCCATGCACCAGCACCTCCGCTGCCCTGGAGGTCCGAGCCCCACGTTGGTACGCCGCCCGAGATCTTAAGCACTTGGCCGTTGCTGCCAATAGGGAGTGCTACGAGCGCGCTCGAGCCGTTGCCATAGAAGATATCTCCTGCGGCAATAGACGACGGCGTATCAGTAAGACCAACAAATGTTCCCGATCCGCTCGTGATACCGAGCGACGATGTCGCCACCAGGTCATATGCACCCGATGCATTGCCCAACAACACCTTGCCGTAAGTCGGCGCGCTCGATGTGCCAGTGCCGCCATTGGCGATAGCAACAATACCCGAGAGGTCGCTCGTCGAGAGCGACACGCCTGAGATACTGCCGCCGCTGATAGTCGCGCTTGTGATAGTGCCGCCCGTGATAGCAACACCCGAGAGTTTGTCGATGCGCGTAGCTGGCGCGTATGGCAACACCACACCCGAGCTGCCCGACGAGATGCTTGCGATCTGGCTGCGCAGCGCATTGAGTGCTTGATCAAACGCATCTTGCGAGACGCCGCTTATGGTGTTGGTGACAACACGCTCGAGTGTGCGCTCGATAACCGGGTACGTGTTGGTTACAACCGTAGCCGGCTTTGTGGCAGTTGCAACGGGCTTGGTGGTGGTCGCAGGCAGCTGTGCAACAGGCGCGTTGGTCTGCGCGTACTGCGGTTGTGTTGGCTGCTTGGGTGCAAAGAGTGACGCAAAGAAGTTCGATACTCCGCTCGCAATCTCGCCAAGCGACACGCTTGGCATCTCGCCTGCAAAAAACGGTGACTCTACACGCGCAAGCGCCGCACTCTGCGACGCCGGCAACCATCCATAGCCCGACACAACCTTGCCGAGCGTCACGCTCGCTACCACAAACAACAAACCAACTGCAAAGCTTGCGAGAGCAAATTGGCGGCTCTCACTCGCGCGGAGCAAAAAGCGCTCAATCGTGTTGCCGTTGTCGAATTGGTACGCACGTATCTGGGAGCGGCGCTCGTTCGCGAGCATCTGTGCGCGCTCTGCCTTGGCTACCTCGCGCGAGTGCTCGTACGCATCGATCGACGACACCTCGACATGCCAGACGTTGTCGATAAGCTCGCCCTTGAGTTTGCCCTCACGACAAAGCTTGCTGACATAGTCGGGCGCTATGCCAAGCACCTTTGCGGCAGCCTTAGCGGTGATCACTTTTTGAGTGTTTTGTATGTGCGAAGTCGGCTGCATTTTTAAAGATCGGTTTTCAAAAGTTTTTGGGCGAAATCTCTTTTCTTTTCAAAGTTAGTTCGTGGATCTGCTTACTAATAATTTTAAGGTGATAATGTGCGGCGACGACGTTTTTTCTTGGTTAGTGTGGATAAAACTCAAAAAATTATTCTCAAATTTGCGTTGTGACGTAAAGTATTTTTCTACCTAGTGTGTGAATCAGACTTCAAAAAGTTTTGCGCTTCTCTCGCAAAAAATATATGCAAAAATTCTACACTTTTTGCATATCCGAGATTCGTTGTGTTTAAAAGTGATATCGGTACGGCAATCCGATATCTCGGCTAGACGTTAGCCGAGATATGCTTGTTTTAAGTGGATTTTTCATTCGGACTTAGCACCAACGTGTTTAGTATCGAAACCAAAAAGAGCCCCTAGGGGCTCTTTTGACACTTTTTATAAATGACGCCGAATGTTTTACTTTTGGATCCCGTAGTAACTTGTAGCGGTTTGATCGATAACACGGACATTAAGTGACAAATAAGCGGCTGCGCCGACACCTATAACAAGTGCGAGCCCAAGCAAACTTACGAGCGCTAAACTCTTACTAATCGACAGTGCGTGCTGCGGAGCAAAAGTAACTGCTGCTTGTGCCATAGGAGTTGCTGCGTACGCATCGCTCGCTGCTGTGCGCACCTGCGGTAGCGACGGCGCGTCGTCGTGAACATAGACTAACCCCGAGGGAGATACGGCTGTTTCCTCCTTCTGTATAGCAACTGGTGTTTCTACAACTGCCTTCTCTTCAACAATTTTTATTGGCACTTGAACTTCTTCAACTACTTTTTCTTCGACTGGGTTGGCAACGACCTCCTCTTTCTCTACAATTTCAACTTCTTTTTTTATTGGCTCGGCAACTACAACCTCAACCACTTCAGCAACAGGCGCTTGTTCTTCTTGTGGTTGTTCTGTCACGACGACCGGGGCTGGTTCTACAACTGCGACTTTTGGAGCAACAGCCGCAACCGGCTCCTTACCCAAATAGACGGCCAACGACTCGGCATCCACATACCACGAACGGCCAACCTTTTGGCCCTGCACCTTCTTACCTCGTATCAGCTGGCCGATATAGTCGCTATGGTAGCCATGTTCCCTACCAGCGCGGCGAGTCGAGATATATTGTTTACCCGCGATTTCTAGCTCATCCATGATGAGCTTATTCTACCGCTTCTTATGTAGCGCACAAGTGGGGCTTGTGCTTAGGCGAGAATTTTCTCTATAGCTTGCCGCAGCGCGTTAGGGTTTGCCGAGCCCTTGCTCTCGCGCATACCCTGACCAACCAAAAACTGCATAGCGGCCTCCTTCCCCGCTTTGTAGTCTGCGACGACAGACGGATTCGCGTCCGTAACTTTTTGTGCAATGGCAGTAAGTGCTCCAGTCTCCATAGCTGCAACCATCTTCCCTGTGACAATCGCTTGCTTGGCCTGCGGAGACGCAATAGCACCCGATACAAACTGGTTCGTCACCTCGCAGAGGAATTCTACCGAGGGCAGAGCCCAGGCGGCATCTTTCTTGCGCTGGCCTGCAATGTCGTTGAGTATGAAGTTCGCTGCAACCTTAAGTGCCTCGGGATTGGTCAATTTCTTTTCTACCTCTGCAAAGAGCGTCGACAACTCGACATCGCCAACAAGCTGCTCGATGTCCTGCGCTTGCAAAAATCCGAGCTTGGCAAGACGATCTCGCTTTTGCCATGGCAACTCCGGCAGCTCTGCCTTGAGTGTCCCGGGAGAAAATGCCGAGACCTCGGCAAGCAAGAGCTTGGGCAAGTCAGGGTCCGGGAAGTAGCGGTAGTCGTGGCTGCTCTCTTTCTTGCGCTGGCTAAAGGTCTGCTGCTTGGCCTCGTCCCAACCGCGCGTCTCTTGCACCACTGTGCCGCCCTCCTCGATGAGCTTAACTTGGCGGTCGAACTCATACTGTATAGCCCGCTCTACCGAGCGGAAGGAGTTAAGGTTTTTGACCTCTACCTTGGTGCCGAACGTGTCGTCTTTAGAGACAGAGATGTTTGCCTCTACGCGCATTTCACCCTTCTCCATGTTGGCCTCCCCTGCCCCTAAGTAGCGCAACAGGAGTTGCAGCTCTTTAGCAAATCGGCCTGCCGAGGCAGCGTCGTGTATGACCGGCTCGGTAACGAGCTCCATAAGTGGTACGCCCGCGCGGTTGTAGTCGACCAAAGATTTGTCTCCTTGGTGCTGCGAGCGAGCCGTGTCCTCTTCGAGGTGTATGCGAGTTATAGCGACGCCAGCGAGCTCGCCACCAACAACCAGCGGATATTGATACTGACTGATTTGATACCCCTTGGGGATGTCTGGATAAAAATAGTTCTTGCGATCAAACTCGCTAAACTCATACGCGAGCTTGGCACCAATAGCGGTACCCATCTGCAAGACTTTGTGCACCGCCTCGCGGTTAATGACCGGGAGCGTGCCTGGATGTGCCAAACAGACCGCACACACGTTAGTGTTGGGGGCCTTTTCGTCGGGGTTGTTTACGCAACCGCAAAACATCTTGGTCGCGGTCTTGAGTTCGGCGTGGACTTCGAGCCCCACCGTCAAACGATATGCCATGCGCTCTACTATAACCTAGCGTAGGGAGCTATGAAAGCTCGCTTTTATAGCGACCGGAGCGACGGTTATATGCTTGCATATATAGGTAGTTAGCTGCGCAGTACAGAGACTAGCTTGTCCCCAAACGCTTTAAGTTGGGCGTCATCCAAGACACTCACAACTGCGACCTCTTTGCCCGCTTGTATAAAGCTATCCGAGATTTCCTTAATCTGCTGGGTATCTCGGTTGTCCGACTTGGTTAAAACAATGAGTTCTGGCTTGTGAGCCAGTGCTCCATGCTCCCAAGACTCGAGCTCTTTGCGCACTAGGTTGTACTCGTTCAGGGGGTTGTCAGAGTCGAGCGGTACGCAGTGTACCAACAGTCGGGTGCGGGCTATGTGGCGCAAGAACTTAGTGCCGAGCCCCTTCCCTCCCGAGGCGCCCTCGATGAGGCCTGGGATGTCGGCAAGGACAAAGCCATAGAACACGCCGAGATTTGGGTCGAGTGTAGTAAATGGGTACGCACCGACTTTTGCCGATGCGCCAGTGAGTGCATTAAGGAGCGATGACTTGCCGGCGTTCGGCAGGCCAACGAGCCCTGCATCTGCAAACAAGCGCAGTTCGATATAGAGCTCGGCCTCTTCGCCATGTTGCCCCGGTGTCGACTCGGTCGGTGTGCGATTGACTGACGATTTAAACGCAGCGTTGCCTGCGCCGCCGCGGCCACCCTTGAGTGCCATGACGGTTTGCCCTTCGGTCAAAAGTTCGTGGACCTCGCCGGTTGTCTTGTTGGTCACAACGCTACCCACGGGCAAGTCGATAGTTATATCCTCGCCCTGTTTGCCAGCGCGGTTCATATTCTCGCCTGCGGCACCATCATCTGCGGCAAAGCCTTTGGACCCGCGGTAGCGTGCCAGGAGGTTGATGTCGCGTACTGCCCGCAGGTACACGTCGCCGCCATTGCCGCCGTTACCCCCTGCTGGGCCAGAGTACTCTTTGCCCTTTTCATGGAGCCAACGGACGACGCCGTCGCCGCCGCGCCCCGCACGGGCGTGTAGTGTTAGTTCATCTACGAAAGACATATTAGTCGTTTGACTTCAAAACGTGGCGGAGCACAAATGACACCGCCGAGAGAATAACCGAGCCCAAGAGTGCTGGGATAAAACCCGCGACATGGAAGCCCTCGACAAAGCTCGAGATAAACCAAAACAACAGCGCGTTAATAACGAACGAAAACAGCCCGAGCGTAATGATATTTATCGGCAGCGTCAGGAGCTTAAGCAAGGGGCCTACGGTCAGGTTCATGAGTCCCCAAATAATCGCTACGACGAGCGCGATGTAAAAGCTGGATACCGAGATACCTAGCCCCGCGTTAGACAAGACCAGGAGCGTGGCGGCAACGGCTAGGATATGTACAAGAGGTCTCATCAACATACGGCCTAGGCTACTACATTAGAGGTAGTTGAGCAATGAATCGTAATGAATCGGTGCGAGGTACTTAAACGCCCAGGTTATGACATAGCCCATAGTGTTTGTGAGCATGAGTAGGCCGACGAGTATAAGGAAGAGTGCCGACACCTTCGACAACATAACCGACACACGACCCAGCCGCGCAAAGAAAGGCTCGATACGGTCGAGTAGTATGGCGCACAGCAAAAACGGTATGCCCATCCCGAGCGAGAACACCCCGAGCAGCATAGCGCCCTGGAGTGCCGTGGCGCTGGTTGATGCCATGAGCAGCACGCTGCCGAGAATAGGCCCGATGCATGGGCTCCACCCGAGCGCGAACACTGCCCCGATAAGAAACGAGCTCTCTATACGCCCTACGGTAAGGAAGCTCGGCAAGCGCATATGTCGCTCTCCCGAGATATACGGGATACGCACCCCAAGCATAGTAAGGCCAAAGAGTATCAATATCGCCCCCGCGATTTGTGGTATGTAGACCCGGTTGGCGCCCAAAAGCTGCCCTATCGAGACAGCAAACAGACCGAACGCAATAAACACGACCGAGAAGCCGAGCACAAAGGCGACTGCATTGCGTATGATGCTGCCACGCGTGGCGGCTGCCCCACCGCCGATGAAGCCAAGGTACCCCGGCACGATAGGCAGTGTGCACGGCGCCAAAAACATGCCAACCCCGGCAAAAAACGTACCGATCCAAAGCGACAGGTGCATCACCGCTCTATTGTACCGTGATTTACTCGACGATTCTCCAACCTTGCTTCAGGAGTGGTTCGGCTTTTTTATACTTCATCTCTTTGGTCTCGGTGCCGTTGGTGATAGTCACTTTGTCATTACGGCCAGCCACTTCGCCGATCGGATTTTGTGCAGCGACTACTGCAGGTGACGGCATAACAGTTTGCTGCGCTTGACCTATGGCCACGTTGCCGTCGGCATTCTTCTCGAGTTTTTCGAACATTTCAAATACCTGACCGCGCAGCGCGTCCTCCATCTCTTTATACATACGCACGCCCTCTTTGCGGTATTCGACCAACGGGTCGCGTTGGCCATAGGCACGCAGATTAACGCTGCCGCGCAGGTACTCCATAGTCTCAAGATGCTCTACCCACAACAGGTCTAGGGTCTGGAGCAGCACTCCGCGTGCCGCATTAAGGAACGCGTCGCTGCCAAGCGCCTCCTCTTTCTTATTTAAAAGCTCCTGGGCCTCTTCGCTACCTGCGGCAAGCTCGGCAAGCACATCGGCCACAGCGTCTGGCGTGCCAGTCAGTATCTTGCGGCGACGCTCGTACACGGCGCGACGCTGCTGGTCGAGCACGTTGTCGTACTCCAGCACATGCTTGCGCGCATCAAAGTTAAAGCCCTCTATTTTGGTCTGCGCAGTCTCCAAAGCGCGGGACACGAGCGAGTTTTGTATCGGCTCGTCTTCAGGTATGCCAAAGCGGCCCATCATGGTCTTGATAGAGTCCGGGGCAAATATGCGCATGAGTGTGTCCTCGAGCGACACATAAAACTGTGTTTCGCCTGGGTCGCCCTGGCGGCCCGAGCGGCCGCGCAGCTGGTTGTCGATACGGCGCGCCTCGTGGCGCTCGGTACCGAGCACATACAAGCCACCCAGCGCCCTGACCTCGTCGGCCTCTTCGGGAGTAGCCAAAGCACCGCCAAGCTTGATGTCGACGCCGCGGCCGGCCATGTTGGTAGCCACCGTGACGCGGCCCTTTTTGCCCGCCTCGGCGACTATCTCGCCCTCGCGCTCGTGGTTCTTGGCGTTGAGTACCTCGTGCGGCACGCCCTCGCCCTTAAGATACGTCGAAAGGAGCTCGTTCTTTTCGATTGATACCGTACCGATAAGCACCGGCTGGCCCTTTTGGTGCAGGGCCTTAACCGTGCGTGCCAGCGCCTTGAACTTGCCTACCTCGGTCTGGAAGATGTAGTCGTGTTGGTCTTTGCGCACCACAGGCTTGTTGGTCGGCACCTCAACCACGTCGAGCTTGTAGACTTTAAAGAACTCCTCGGAGCTCGTCTTGGCGGTACCGGTCATGCCCGCCAACTTGTCATACAGGCGGAAGTAGTTTTGGTACGTAATGCTGGCAAAGGTGCGACTCTCGCGCTGGATAGTGACGCCTTCTTTAGCCTCGATAGCTTGGTGCAAGCCCTCGCTCCAGCGGCGGCCCGGCTGCATGCGGCCAGTAAACTCGTCGACAATAATAACCTCGCCGCTGCGGACCACGTACTGCTGGTCGATATGGAAGAGCGCCTTGGCGCGCACGGCGGTCTCGAGGTGGTGCACGTACTTAATGCCGCCCTCGGTATATATGTTCTCTATGCCCAAGAGCTTCTCGGCCTTGGTGATGCCGTCGTCAGTAAGCGAAATTGCCTTGCGCTTTTCATCCACTGTATAGTCCTCCTCCTGCTTTAGCTGCCCGGCGATACGCGCAAAGGCGCGGTACAGGTCCTCGGACTCGGCAGCAGGTGCCGAGATAATGAGCGGCGTGCGCGCCTCGTCTATTAATATAGAGTCGATCTCGTCGACAATAGCAAAGTAGTGGCCGCGCTGGCGTAGCTCGCTGGCGTTGTAAGCGATGTTGTCGCGCAAATAGTCAAAGCCAAACTCGCTGTTGGTGCCGTAGGTGATATCGGCGTCGTAGGCCTCTTTGCGCGTACAGGGGCGCAAAAACTCGTGCACCACATGGAAGCTCCCTTTTTCATCTACTTCTTTATCAAGGGCCGTGCCCTCCGTAGCTTTAGCGAAGGAGGGGTCAAAGCGGTACGAGCCGTCGGAGTTAATAATGCCAACCGACATGCCGAGCGCGTGGTATATCTGCCCCATCCATGTCGCGTCGCGGCGAGCCAAGTAGTCGTTGACAGTAATAATGTGCACGCCCTTGCCCATCAAGCCGTTGAGGTACGCCGGGAGTGTCGCGACCAGGGTCTTGCCCTCGCCAGTCTTCATCTCGGCGATGCCGTTATTGTTGAGCACCATGCCGCCGACAAGCTGCACGTCGAAATGACGCATCCCCATAGTGCGCTTGGCCGCCTCGCGCACGGCGGCAAACGCCTCGGGCAGTAGCTCCTCCAGCGTATCCCCCGCCGCCACTTTGTTGCGCAGGTCATGGGTGGTCTTGCGCAGCTCCTCGTCGGAGAGCGCCTGGTATTTGGCCTCGAGAGCATTGACAGCAGCAACTTTCGTGGCGCTTTGAGCCACGATCTTTTGCCCCGGGTCACCAGAGAATATCCGTGTGAGCGAGAATGCCATTGAGAAGCCATTTTAGCACAACGAGAACGAAAAATCTCCGCAGGTCGTGCGGAGATCTTTCGCTTCGAGAGGATACGAAGAAAGAGAGCTTAGCGCTTCTTCTTCTTTGCTGCCTTCTTCTTCTTTGCCATTGTTTTAGCGACTCGCGTCGCAAAATTGGTTGCACATCGTTCGACCTCTCTTCGGTTCGAGTCCTAGGAGTCTCACCGAGAGCATAACGATGCTCTAGTAGTAAGTATCCCTTCGATTAGATATAGATACAATGAAAAAAATTTTATTTGTGTGGATAACTTTTGTAACAAAATTTCTTACCAACTAACTACTTCTTCTTCAATATCTAAAAATAACTTTTCTTTGCACTCTTTTTTAACCATCGTCGCAAGCGCGTGCACGTCGGTTGCGCTGCACCCTTTGCTTGCGGCAATGACGAGCGGTTGTCGCTCAAACAGTCTTGCGCCACCAACCGACGCGCCTTTGAGCCCAAGTACGCGGTCCAACAGCCACGCCAGTGGCACCTTGTAGCCCGACACTTCGGGCATAGCAAACAGTGGGAGCTCGGGGTACTTCTCGCGCAGCGCATTGGCATCTGACTCGCCTACTATTGGGTTTTTAAAGTACGAACCGGCGGTGCCCTCTCGCGTAATATCGGGGAATTTGCCCTCGCGGATAGCCAAAACCGCCGCACGGATGGTACCCAAATCGAGCGACGAGTCGGCAAAGCGGCTCGCCAAGTCTTTATACGACACATTGGGTGCGGGCTCGGCCGACAAAGCAAACGTTGCGCACAGCACAACCAACTCTGGCCGATGTTTAAAGATGCTGTCACGGTAGCCAAACCGACACTCTGCGTTGGTAAACTTCTCGGCGTTGCGCGTCTGTGTGTTAAACGCTTCTACCCCCGTTAGATGCTCGCCCACCGACGCGCCATACGCACCAATACCACCAACCACAGCTCCGCCAACACTGCCTGGGATGCCCGAGAGATTTTCTAAACCCCACAACTTGTGCTCGACTGATTGCGCGACAAGTGTGTCCCAACTCTCACCTGCGCCGACAGTAACTTTTGATCCATCAAACTCGATACCACCAATCGCAAGGTGTATCACTAACCCATCAAAACCCTTGTCGCCAACGAGCACGTTCGAGCCACCGCCCAAAATCTGCCAAGGCAGATTTTGGTCCCGAGCGAAGTCGAGGGACTCGTTCAGCTCCTCGACACTCGTAACCGTGGCGACATAGCGCGCCGGCCCCCCGATGTGGAATGTGGTTAAGTCAGATAGTGGTACGTTCTCCCGCAACTGCATAGTGGCATTGTGCCCTGAACGGGAAGCGGATGCGAGCTCCAAAACATTGTCTTAATGTGAGTGCAGTCGCTCCCCGCTCAAGGCGCACTCTTTAAGTATAGACCAAAAAGTAGCTAGTGGATGAAGTGCGAGGCGCCAAGAAGCAATACTCTTGAGACATAGCGAGCTATGGCGAGAGAGTTTGCGCCGCAGGCAACGAAGCAATTCGCCGCTAGATACTTTTTGATACGAAAAGGCCCCCCGAGGAGGGGCATTTTCGTAAGACTGCGTTTTGTTGAGCTAACGCATATGCGTAGCACTCACACTGCCTAGTATAGCACCTACTGCCCTGGCTTCAATGTGCCGTTGTTGATTTGGGTTATGAGCTGCTGGACATCACCGGCCTTGCTCGGGTCGAGCTGCGCTATCTTTTGTAGCGTAGCGACAGTGTTAGCCTTGTCCCCTGACTGGAAGTATACTTGTGCCAAGCCAAGATAGTGGTTGACGTTCTTGGGGTCGGCCTCGATGCGCTTTTGCCAGATAGCCACGACACGGCTGTACATTTTGGTGTCGGTGTAGATACGGATGAGCTGGTCGTTGTCGACTATTGCCGAGCCAAAGCCCTCGGTCAAAATCGCGTCGCCTTGGGCGGTCTGACCACTGTAGTAGTGGACGCCAGCATACATGACGCGCGCCATTGGGTAGTCGGTGTCGAGCTCAAAGGCATATTTAAGCGTTGCCTGTGCGCCTGCAATGTCACCCGAGTTGAGCTGCACCACACCAAGCTGGAAGAGGATCTGCTGCTTTTTAGGCGAGTCTGCGACCGCGGCCTTAAGCGCATCGATAGCGGCCTGGCGCTGACCAAGCGAGGTCAAGAAGGTGCCAAAGAAGAGCTCCAGGCGAGCATCATGCTGACGCTGCGCCAACAGGGCCTGGAGAGCATTGCCGGTTGCCTCGTTAAGCTGAGCGACACCGGCTGCGCTTGGGCTCGATGCATTGAGCGACGACGACATCTGTGCCATCTGCTCGACCGTCTCTTGGATACCTATCTGGTTGCCTGCCGGCCAACCCTCGGGGCCAAGCGCCTCTTTAAACTTAGCGAGCGCAGTCTCGACTGGGTTGGATTGCCCGGTGGTGCTTGTAGCAGCGAGCGCGTGGATAAGCGTCTGTGCGCGAGTAATGCCCGGCGCGTTAAACCACCAGCCGGCACCAAGCACAACCACGCCAACCACCGGCGCCCAAATAGCCAAGCCGTGCTCGCTCATGGGGCGGGTAAACACCAAACGCTTGGGCACCTCGCGCGCTACCAGCGAGTGTGCAAACGCCAAGAGTAGCCAGAAGAAGATGGCACTGATTAGGTTGTCGAAGACAAACAGGTTGTTAAAGGCAAAGGCCGCGATAAGACCAGCGAGTATTGCCTGCTCGGGCACGCTAAGTTTGTTGGTGCGCAATATAGCAACGAACGCAAGCAGGTACAGCGCCATAAACAGCAAGCCTGCCGGTATACCGCCCGCGACAAACCAGTCGACAAACTGGTTGTGGGCGCGGTCAAACCACTGCTCCTGGTCCCACATGCTCGGCTGGTAGTATTTGTTGAACACGTAGTTAAAGTTCTCTTGACCCCAACCCTGGACCGGCCTCTCTTGTACGCCCTGCCAGGCCATACCCCACAGCTCAAAGCGCGAAGCGGTAGTGCGGTCAGACAGCGATATGCTCGCGAAGCGCTGGAGTGTCTGTGACTTTTGGACGAACTCTGTGTCCTTGATAGCAATGAATCCGACCACCAACATGGTCACAGCAACAAGGCCGCTAATAGCCGTGCGACGCAAGGTGCGTTCGCTACTCTCGCGGCTACGCAGGGCTGTCCATAGCGCCGCAACTACGATACCCCCCAAGGCACCTAAGATAGCACCGCGAGTTTGTGTGGCATACAAACCAACCACTTGGAGCACCAGCGCAAGACCATAGAACATCTGCCAGCCCGCATTGTCGCGACGCTTAACAAGCATGTAGAGCGTAATAAACAGGTGCACCAACATGTACACGGCCAAGTAGGTCGCGTTGCCCAAGGTCGCATCGGCACGCGCACCCGACTGCGACGACGGCGCCATGTTAAAGAGGTGCAGTATTTGGAAGAGCGAGATGAGCCCCATCACGACTGACGCACCAATAGACGTGTTAAAGAAGCGGTCCCACAGCTTATCTGCCGTGAGTACCGCGCCGGTCACCACGAACCAGGCAAAGACATGGATGAGGCCCACATAGCCCTCCATACGCTCGAAGTTGCTCCAGAAGCTCTTGACCGGGTCTACGCTAAGCGCGGTCGCGACGGCCATCCACCCGACAAAGGCGAGCGCCGACCACATAACCCACGAGGCCTTGGGGCGGTACTTGGGTTCGCGTAGCGCGAGGAGTATATAGCAGAACGCTGCAAGCTCTACGATGATGCGGAAGTAAAAGTTCTTACCCGTAATGTACGGGAAGAACATGTTCGGCACTGCTCCGCCCTGGGCGACGATAAAGGGGATAAATGGGACCAAAAATACGCCGACTATAACGCCCCAGCGCAGCCACGTGGTGTAATTCATAACAGGGAGACTATACCACAGAATCGCTCGCCAGACGTACAAGTTCTCGGGCTGGTGCCAGGGACACTTCCCTGTCCGCTTCGTAGGTATACCCGCCAATATGCGGCGTAAGGACTACTCCCGGCAGATTCAAAAGCTCCGGCAACACATGGGGCTCGGTCTCAAACACGTCTAGGGCCGCGCCGCTTAACTGTCCTGACGCAACAGCTTCAGCCAAAGCGGACTCATCTACCACCCCACCGCGAGCCGCATTAATTAACAACGCGCCTCGTTTCATTGCCGCGAACTCTTTGATGCCTATCAAATGGCGAGTCTCCGGCACGAGCGGCACATGCAGCGAAAGAATATCCGCAGATGCAATAACTTCAGCGAGTTCAGCTTTGCGTATACCCGCGTCGGCAAACTGCGCTTCGGTCAGGTAGGGGTCGTAGCCTACTATCTCTTTGAGACCGAATGACGAAAGCTTTTGGGCGACTAACTTGCCAACGTTGCCGCACCCAACCAGCCCGAGCGTTTTGTTCTTTATCTCGCTGCCCATGTATTCACGATTGCGCCACTGGCCGCTGCGCAAAAGCGCCTCTTGCTGTGGCATTTTGCGTAACCCCACCAAAGCGGTTGCTACCACATACTCGGCAACGGCATTGGCGTTAGCACCCGGCGAGTTGATAACAACAATGCCGCGCGCCTTACATTCGGCAGTGTCGATATTGTCGAGCCCCACTCCAGCACGAAGTACGTACCGAAGCTTAGGATATGCCGCAAGAAACTCCCTTGTCACCTGGGTATAGGTGCGCACAAATAGTGCCTCTACTTCGCCTGCCCTTGTGTGCGCCTCATCCTCACTTTCTAATACTTCAAACCCGTGCTCACGCAGCAGGGCAAACGCAGCAGAATCGATTTCATTTGGTTCAGTAACGTATACCAGCATGACTATAAGTCGGTGTTTTTTGATAAATATGAATCAGGATTAGCACGCAACTCTTGAGGAGAACCGGACTCGGCGATAGTACCATCTTTTAATACCAATACACGGTCGGCATGGTCGATGGTACTAAGGCGATGCGCAATAATAATAACCGTAATACTGCCCTGGAGACCCCTAATAGCCTCCTGTATGAGCCGTTCGGACTCGGTATCCAGTGCGCTCGTCGCTTCGTCGAGAACCAAGAGCGTCGGCGTGCCCACCAGGGCGCGAGCAAGCGCGATACGTTGACGCTGGCCGCCGCTTAGCATAACGCCGCGGTCTCCCGTGGTCGTTTTGTACTGCTCTGGGAGCGACATGATGAAGTCGTGGATGTTCGCCTGCTTAGCAGCAGCGACAATAGCCTCCTGCGCAAGCTCTGGACGATAAAAGCGGATGTTATCCTCGACTGTGCCATTGAGCATAAAGACATCCTGCGAGACGTACCCAAGCCTCTCTCGCCACTCGGCAAGCGATATAGAGCCTATGTCTACCCCATCGACAAGAATCTGACCCGAGCTCGGGGTAAAGAGCCGCAGCAGCAGGTCGGCGAGCGACGTTTTGCCGGCACCAGACGGGCCGACAAGGCCTACCGTCATGCCACGCTTAATCGTAAAGGAAACACCCGAGAGCGCCGCGCGGTCAGGGAGGTATGCGAGCGACACGTCTTTAAATTCAATCGAGTGCCCGAACATGAACGGCTGTGTGCCCACTTGCTTCTCTTCACGATGTTCGGCAAGTGACTCCTTAAACACGAGCAGGTTGCGCATGTACGGCGCTGTAGTAGCGATGCCCTGCAGACAATTTTGCGCAGTGTCGAGGTACGAGAATATCTTTTGGATAAGGTAGAGCATCGCCGCAAACGACACGATACTAAACGTCCCGCTCTTGTAGCTAATCAGGAAGAGCACTACCACAAAGAGCAGCATAAATGGCTGCGTGAGCGAGTTGCTTACTGACTGGTTAGCCGCCATGCGGATAAGGAGCGTGCGCAATCGCTCGACGTGACCACGTGCAACCTTAATAGCTCGCTGCTCGACACCAGCCGACTTAACCACCTTCATGCCAATAATGTGCTCGCTAATAAAATGGGCCACATCCTTCTCTACCAGCGCGGTCTCGTTCGCCACCGCAGCGCTGCGGCGCAAGAGGGGCCGCACAAAGAGACCCAACACACCGCCTGCGCCTAAGGTAAGCACGGTCACCAACGGTGAGATATTGAACGCGACCAACAAATACATGAGTAGACCCGTGCCGGTTTGTATAAGCTGCACCTGCATGGCAAGAAGCGCACTGCTCTGCTGCACATCACGCACAGCCGAGTTTTGTATAACGCCAAGTCGCTGCGTGAGCAGATACGGCCACGACGCTTGGAGTGTGCGGCGCAAGACAGTCTCGCTCTCCTTGGTCACGAAGTCTGCATTGATCCATCCGCGTATGTACCCAAAAAAGACCATGAACACGGCGCGTATAAAGAAGAGCGCGAGTATAAACCCGATAAGATAGCGGAAGGTAAACGGTACATGAAAAAATCCGAACAGCGACATCATCGTCTGGGAGATAAAGTCGGTCGGCAATCCCCCGTTGCTGTTGGTAAAGAATGACAGGAGCGGCACGATTGAGTTGATGCCAATGCCCTCGAGCAAGGCGCCGATTAACCCGAGCGCAGTCAAAAGCGCAATATGCTTGCCATATCGGCCGAACACCTTTCTAGCTGCAGAGAAGAATGAAATATCCATAGCGTGCCGCTACTGGGCCAGGTACCCGCCGTATGGGTTCTTTTGTTTTATCTCTCGGTTTATCTCCATAAGCTCTGGCTCCTGTTCGAGGAGCGTAATAATATCTTCGGCGCTGAAATCTGGATTGACGGGGAGTAGGCGCTCAAAGATGGTGTTGATGAGATCGTAATCCTCTTTGGTGTCGAGCGTAATTCGTAGATCTGGCCTGTGCATCCGACCCTCTGCTGACCAATTATAACAACGGTAACGCTCTTTGTGGGTATAGATATAGATAGATACATTCTCACGGTCAACCGGGTCTTGAGTGATACGGTCAACCTCGGCAAGCACCGCGGTCGGAAATATTTGCAGATCTAAACCGCGTGGGAACGTGCGCTCAGTATTGTTGGCAACATAATCCCACTGCCCGGTCGCAAACAGCTCGACAATGTGGTCTACGTGTCGCCAGTCTATAAGCGGGCAGTCGCCAGTCACTTCAACAATAAGGTCTGCGTTGACCGACTGCGCGGCGCCCAGCACGCGACCAAGTACATCATCTTCGCTGCCGCGCCATATCCCCACCCCAAGCTCGTGCGCCAACTGCTCGAGCACGTCATCGGTAGCATTGGTGGTTGTAGCGATGACGACGTCGTCGATATAACGGCTGCGCTTGAGCCGCTCGATAAGTCGCTCCATGTTTGACTTGCCTGCAAGCGGCAACATGACCTTGCCCGGCAAGCGCGTCGAAGTCATACGAGCCTCTATGGTGGCGACTATTTTTTTGCCGTTGATCATACTGCGACAGCCTTAAGCTCGTCCTTGTGAGCCAAGACTTTCTTGACTGCAGTCATAAACTGGTCGACAAACGCCCTGTCACGCGGATGCCAGAAGTGGAATATCGTCACCAACTCCTTATCGTACATACGCTCTACCACTGGGCATGAACCCTTTGAATAGTCGGGCTTACCGTCATAGCCTGGATACTCGAACGGGAAATGTGTGTTGTTAAATGCGCGACGCTCCTGAAACACCTTAAGCCAGTAAATTGGCTTAACATACCCGCGCCCGAGCGGGAACCCTTCGGCAGCCATCGCTTTAACAAACAAATCTCGACTAAGCCCCAACTTCGCTTCGTCAATCTTGATAGCGTATTGAAAGTACACGTGTGTATTGTCGGGCGCGACGTATGGTGTGGTGATGCCCGGTATATCCTTCATCTGCGACTCAACATAGTCGATGAGCTCCTTCTTTTTTTGGGTCAAGAAGTCGAGCTTCATAAGCTGCTCGTAGGCAATGGCTGCCTCGAGTTCGGTCATGCGATAGTTGCTACCAAACATCGGACCCTCATACCCAGGGATGTCATCAATGACTGACTCGCCATGGTTGCGACACAGCTGCGCACGCAGGGCTAAGCGGTCGTCGTTAGTCACCAAAATACCGCCCTCGCCAGTTTGTATAACCTTGTTGACGTTAAGGCTAAAGATACCAATATCGGCAATGGTGCCGGCAAGTCGACCTTTATATGTCGCGCCTGGCGACTGTGCGTTGTCCTCGACCACCTTGAGGTTGTGCTCGCGAGCAATAGCCATGATTTCGTCGAGCGCTGCCGGTTGGCCGTAGAGGTTAACTACAACGATAGCCTTGGTGTATGTGCTTATCTTGCTGCGGATGGACTCCGGGTCCATGTTAAAGGTGCGCTCGTCGATGTCCGCGAAGACTGGTATGCCGCCACTGTTAATAACGCATGTCGCAGACGCAGCCATCGAATATGGTGCCACGATCACCTCATCGCCCGGACCTATCTCAAGCGCAACCATTGCTGCGTGCAGTGCAGTAGTTGCAGAGTTAAATCCTACTGCATGCTTGATTTTGAACTTTTTTGCGAATGCATCTTCAAAACGGCGCACTTCCTCACCGCCAAGAAATTTCTCTCCCCATACACCAACAAAGCCAGAAAGAGGGCCGCGCGTAAGTACGCGCGTTGCAGCGTCTATCTCCTCTTGCCCAATATTGTGGATAATGCCAAGCGGCTCTTGCCGTACCGGCGTCCCGCCCAACAGTGCTGGTTTTTCGTTTGTCATGCTTTTTATATACGTACCACGCTGCCACCTTGTGCGGCGCTAGCTGCTAATGCCTCAAGCGCCTTCATAACCTTAAGCCCATCTACGAGTGTGCTCGTCGGCGTTTCTGTACCATCGAGACACGCGACCAAGTGGTCATAGGTGCCCGTTAACATACTTCGCGACTCAACAACGGGACGAGCGCCACCCCAATCTAACTCTTTTACACCGGCAAACGTTACGCCGTCCTTAACTGCCACCTCTTCGAATCGAAACCCATATTGACGTATGGTGACAGCGCCCTTAGTGCCTATAACTACAAAGTCGTGCGCGCCAAACTCGGCATTATCTAAACTCTGCAGTGTCACGACTGCTCCTTTTGAAAATCCGAGTATGCCGTCGATATTGGTGCCAAAGGGAGCTGTTTTGTTGAGCGAGTTCTCTGCACCCACGGCCCATACTGCCTCATCATCAAGCAGAAACTGTACCGCGTCGATAGTGTGCGTTCCGTTGTTGGTGAGCCCGTTACTATAGTAGGTGCTCACCTGCTGTATCCGGCCAAGCTCACCTTGGGCTATACGCTCGCGCAGTTTTTTAAATAGCGGGAAGAAACGGCGCTGGTGGTTAACTAGCACGATGCTGTTGGCTGCCTTTTGTGCTGCAATCATCCGCTCTGCAGACTCAAGCGAGTCACTTACCGGCTTTTCGCACACGACCGCACGCACGCCAGACTCGAGCGCCAACGACAGAAATGCCTCGTGTGTATTGGGCGGAGTCGAAATGACGATAACGTCAGGATGAGTCTCTTCGATTGCAGCCTTAGCATCTGGGAAACCCGGCACTTTATAGTAATCGGTTGCGCGTTGTAGTGCTGCTGCGTCTGGGTCGACCAAGCCAACTAAGGCAAGCCGCGAGTTGGCAGCGACAGCTGCTGCATGAGAGGCGGGCTTTACCAACCCCGAGTCGATTTCAAACGTCGCGCCTATCTTGCCACAGCCAACAACCAGGGCTCGGTACGTGTCCATAGAGCTAAGACTAGTATACGAGCCTCACTTAATCAATCAGAGAATCGTCCGAAGCATGACCTTTAATATCTTTATATTAGCTCTGAAGTTGCGGGCATAAAAGCGCGAGGTGTCATCAACGCGCGCGTGGAGCGCTATCGGCACTAGCGCCAAACGAAACCCTTTGCGCAAGCCTTCTAGCGTTAGTTGCGTGCCAATCGACTGCACCGTGTCAAAGTACCCAACGGCGTCATAGACACTCCTGCGATACGCCTTAAACCCACATAGCGGATCGGTAATACCGTAGCGCATGCGGGTATAGAACATGTAGATCTTCTCTGCCCAATGCGTCGTGTGGGGGCGTTGACCAAGCACGATGTCGGCCTCGCCGCGCACGATGGGCCCTACGATACGCTCGACATCAGCCACATCATGCTCCCCATCGGCATCGAAGGTAAAAATAATGTCGGCACCAAGCTCTGCGGCCTTTTTAAATCCGTCGTCGATGGTTTTGTCATATCCGCCATTGACCTCGTGGTTGACCACCACAGCACCAGCATCTTCTGCCTCTGTTCGCGTGTTGTCCTTAGAGCAGTCGTTGACCACAACCACTTCGTCTACTACCGCCTTAAGGTCGCGCACAACGCGCGCGACGGTCTTACCTTCGTTATATGCGGGGATTACAGCGACTACCTTAGCGACCGATGTCATTCTTTTTTATCGGATGTCCAGCAGGGATATTTTTCTTAGCCTTTTTACCGACAACCGATGTAATCATGGGTGGGCGCAAGCCAACCGCAGGACGGAGGTACATGATCATGTCGCGCTTGAACTTCTCCCCTTTTTTGATATCGCGCACTGCATACATACCGCGACGCTGGATAATTACTGTCTGCTTTTCGGACGGCATCAGGCGCTTCTTGCCGTCGCCGAGCGCAGCCTCCATGGCGCGGATGCCTTTGACCATGAGCGCGAGCTCGTCCATCGTGAGCGCGAATGGGTGGTCTGGACCTTTGCGCTTGCGGTCGTCGGTGACGTGCTTTTCTATCACCACACCACCAAGGGCAACCGCACCAAGCGGCACCGTAAGGCCGCCTAGCGGATCATCGGCACCACCCTCTTTACCAATGGTGTGGTCAGAGTACCCGACGACAACGTTAAACTTCTTGGCAATATCAACCATCGCCTTAAGGTTCGAGTCGGCTATAGGTGACGGGTAATTGGTCACACACTGCAAGAGGATGAGTTTGTTGTTGCCCACTTTGCGCACCGCTTTGACCGCGGCCTCTATCTCTTGCATCGTTGCTGCGCCAACACTGAGTATCACTGGCTTACCGGTCTTGGCCACATACTCAATGAACTCGAGGTTGTCGACTTCGCCTGCGCCAAGCTTGTGTGCCGGTACTTTTAACTTTTCGAGCATATCTACTGCTTCGTAGTCATAGGGCGAGGAGAAAAAGTCGATGCCGATCTCCTTGCAGTAGTCGGCGACCTCTTTGACCCACTCGCGTGGGAACTCGGCCGCTCGGTACACCTCAACCACCGGCTTGTCCCACTTAGCCTGAAACGCCACCTGCATATTTTCGAAGCCCACATTAGAGACGATCTTGGGCGCGGTAAAGTTTTGAATTTTAAAGGCGTCTGCCCCAGCCTCCTTGCACAGTTTGGCCAAGTGCTTGGCACGCTTAAGGTCACCGTCGAAGTTTGAACCTATCTCGGCAATAACATAGGTCGGATGACCCACACCCACCTTGTGCGACCCGATGCGCATTTCTTGTGCAAATTTCATGTATGTACTCTAGTACAACCCAGTACTTTTATCAAAGCGACAAATAAAAAAACCGACCCACTTTAGGGGGGCCGGTTATCCAAGCAACCGCTCGAGTATCCGCTCGGTCGAACGACCTTCGGGCGAACGCGGTCGGGGAACAGTTGCGATCCCGAGCCCAAACGCAAGTTCATTGCTGTTGTGCACAACACTGAACTCTGCCGCCTGCGCGAACACTGCCCGCTCCTCGTGGCTAAAGAGGTGCTCAAACGCCACTCGCAGCCCGCCGTCGTCGTAGGCCAACACCAACACTTGCTGCCCTCGATTTGGTGCAACGAGCATGAGCGTACTCGTCCCAACACATGCCACCGCATCTGCGGCTTGGACGCACGTGTCGTACGACACTACGGGATCGATCAGGAGCTTTAGGTTGCCTGGCAACGAGCGCCGTGACAACTGCTCCAGTTGCTCCTTTTCTCCCTGCGAGCCTCTGGGGTGACTGCGCACCACCAGAGCATGCGGCCGCTCGGGAGCATCCTGTGCTGCCAGCACGACACCATCTAACGTCTGCAACAAGCACTGGTAAGCAACGTCAGAGGCGCATCCGAGCGGCACATAGTCGCTCGACGGGAAGCATGGGTAGAACAGTACCTGGGCACCCGGGTTGATACCGAGCACTTGGCGCGCCTCAACCTGAAGCAGCGCCGCGTCTTCGCCAAGGAGCGCGTCGAGAAGCGTGCTACCGACAGGAACAACCGTAGTTGCCCCCTTTGGTATCCGGCTCTGGTACAAGCTCGCCGTGAAAGTGTTGCTCACCAGCACCGCGTCGACCGGGTCTGCCGACTTCCAAAATACCGCGTCGCGCAGGTCGACCGTGACCGACTGCACTCCGCTCGCATAAAAGAAGAGTCTGGTGCAGCCAAAGACGCTCTTGGCCGAGCACAGCAACAGCCGGCTTGGGCTGTTGGTGGGTCCGACCATGGCAAGCGCTACGTCCATCTGCGGGATACTCTCGAGCACGCGCTTGTGGCGCGGCTGCTCGAGGAACTTGAGCATATCGAACGTCGAACGCAGGTCACCAAGCGCCACATTGTTCGCTACGACGCATACCGCGCCGCACCGGACATCAGCGACGAGTGCTTGCAGCAGAGCCCGTACTACAGGCACTGCCGCAGGTTCCGAGGCCTCCAAGAGTACCCTGGTGCCGGGACCCTTAGCGAGACAAAAGACTGCTGTTTCTTGAGACAAGGGCTACCCCCAAGCGTTTGTGGTGAATCACATCCAGAGAACTTATACTTATATTTTTATACTTTGTCAACCTTCGCGCGGGCCTTCGACAAAATCAGTTCAACCTCCTCTGCCGCGGTGGGCATCGGGCCAAAAAGTCGCGATGCTTTGTCGGTGTTAAGCCACATCTCTTTGGGTCGCACTGCGCCGTCGCCTATCGAGTCGACACTCATCTCTGACACCACTCCTCGATATTCCGGGCAGTGTGCAAGCACAAGCTTTGCAAATCCAGCCTTTGAGACCACGTCACTGGTACCGATGTGCAAGACGCTCTCGTGTATATCGCGCTTGATGCACTGCACGATAAGGCGTGCGATAGTCCAGTTAGATAGTGCGTTAACGCGCTGGTCATTAAACAGCGTCAGGTCTTTGTTAGCACCAATGGTGTCGACAAGCCACTCGAGGAAGTTCCTCCCACGTGAGCCATTGGGATGTATGCCCACCAGGTTAAGCCGCAGCACCATGGCCCTCTCATACCGGAGCGCTGCGCTCTCCCCCTCCACCTTTGTTTGATTATATACGTTGGTCGGCTCGGGCTGGTCCTCTTCTGTATAATCCCCCTTGTCCCCCTTAAAGACCGACGCGGTAGATATATAGATAACTCGAGCACCGACTGCTCGTGCCGCGTCAATGACATGCACTGTGCCCTCTCCATTGATGGCGCGCGCAGCATCAGGGTTTTTCTCACACTCCGCGACGTTGGTCATGGCGGCTGTGTGCACTACCCATGTGGGAACCACGGTCGCAACTTCGTCCTTAAGCGCCTGCGCTTCGCGAACGTCGCTCTTGAGCGCGACGGGCAAGAACCCGCGCGCCGCAAGTTCGAACATCAATGTCGAACCCAATAGGCCCGTAGCACCAGTTATTGCAACAGTTTGCATGCGCGTGTAGGGACGAGCTTTTGTGACTCTAGGTAGGCAAGAAAGTTGAGCAGCAGGTAATCGTTATATTTGCGGCCGACCACCTGCATACCAAACGGCAATCCTGCGGGCGAGGTAAACTTCGGTACCGACACGACAGGCAGGTGTGTCAGTGTCCACATAAGAGCCGGGTCGGGCGACTCAGTCACCTCTCTGGGTGGCGCCTCGCCCGCAGTCGAAAGGGATATAAGCACGTCAAAGTCTTTAAAGTAGTCATCCATGTCGCGAATCATCTCGGCCTGGAGTGCGAGCGCGGCCAGGTATTGGTTCTTAGAGATAGCCTTCCCTGCCGTTATCAGTTCTTGCATAACTGGCGACACATGCTCGGCGTGCTGGTACTCGTTCTCAAAGTAATACGAGAGCGCTTTGTTATAGATAGTCGCGTGTGTCTCGTGGGTCTGCCCCATCGACTCGGGCAAGTGCGCTTCTGTAACCTCAATGCCCGGCGTCGCCTTAAGCGTCTCGATAAACTCCTCGATCGAATCTCTAGCGTACTGCGGCGCGTACTCCCAGGTGTGCGTGCGTGCAAACCCGACACGCCATGGGCGACCCGCTGGCTTCTCTTGTCGCGACTGATCAGTGATTGCTGCGTTACTTATAGGGTAATCCAACCCCTTAACGCGCACCGCATCAAACCCGCGCCGCAGGTCCTCGAGGTAAATAGTAAAGAAGCCGAGCGTGTCTAAGCTGTCGGTTGTCTTAAGCATGCCCGTGCGCGGGATAAAGCCAAACGACGGCTTCATGCCGTATACCCCGCAAAAGCTCGCGGGGCGTACGATAGACCCAGCTGTCTGCGTGCCGGTAGCAAACGGAACCATCCCAAGCGCTATGGCTACTGCCGAGCCGCTCGACGATGTGCCGGGCGTACGCGTCTTGTCATACGGGTTAAGCGTCTTCTCGAGTGCATGCACCGCAAACTCGGCAGTCACCGTCTTGCCGACAACCACTGCACCCTCGCGCTTAAGATTAAAAACCGCACGCGCATCATTGCCGGGAGTAAAATCCTTCCACAAGGTACTCCCCATCTGGGTTGGGAAGTCTTCGGTATTGTAAATATCCTTGACCGCTATCGGTATATGCGGCAATAAACCTTCATATGAAGAACCCCCTGCCTCATCTGCGCGGACCTTCTCTACCAGCTGCTCGCCCGCAGTAACAACCCACGCCATGACCTCTTTGTCTGCCTCGGCAATGTTTTGGACCGACGCAGCCACAAGCTCCGACGGCTTAAGCTCGCCACGCTTCATCCTCTCGATGAGCTGCCCTATTGAATTTTCGGCAAATAATTTATTCATTGCGCAGATACGGCTTCTTGTTTTTCGAGTGGTTGTACTTCTCTACCAACTGCTCGGGGAACGGCAAAATGCGTTCCTCGTTCGTATGATCCTTGGCAGTCACCGGGATATCTACGCCCTGCATCTTGGGTACGCGCTTTTCGCGCATCGTCGCATAAAACTCGTCTTCGGTAGAGCCGGTAATTTTCAAATAGTAGTCGAGTGCTTCAGGACGCATGGTGTCGTACTTGCGGATAAGCTGAAAGGCTTCTTCGCGCGTCAAAAGACCGTTGCGCACATCGATAGACGCTTGGTAGGAAGCGCGGCCGTATCCGCGCTTAAGGTAGCACGTAAAGTCGTGCATGCCCGACATGATATCTTCGACGCTCTTGTAGCGTTTGTAGGCGTTCTCCATTTCGGTCTCCTTCCAACCATAGGTATCGCGCAAAAACTCGGTCTGGCGCTCGTCATCCCAAAAGATATAGTCGCCCAAGTGTATGCCCCACACGCCCGCCGCCTCGACCTCTTCGGCAGTTGGCAGCTCAAACATGGACAAATCCTTAAGCGTCACCTCGTCGTCGGTCATCTGGTCGGCACGCAACTTGGCCGACTGCTTTAAAAAGTACTCGCGGTCGAACTTATGGACCGGGTCTTTGTACGACGCGCGCCCCGACGCCTCGGCTATAGACTCGCCCCAAATAAGCAGCGGGATTTTAAACTTGACCGCAATATGAAGCGGGAACGCACCCACGCCTGCGTGGTCGTGCCAACTAACATCGCCGATGCCTTTGACCGAACGCTTGGCGAGCTTGTTGATGAGCGCACGGTTGGGGTTAAAGACGATATGGTCGACGTTAAACGTCTCGAGTGAGTTAACGAGGTTGTACCATCCCGATTCGCTCCACCAGTTGTGGCTAAACGTGACCGCGAGCGGCTTCATGCCAAACTCTTTAGTGAGCACATGGAGCTGGTATGTGCTGTCCTTGCCGCCGCTAATCGGGATAATGCAGTCGTAGTTGTTGCCCGCCTTTGCCTTGGCCTCGTCGAGTATCTTGCGTAGGTTATCTTTGCGCTCGCTCCAGTCGATGTGGATCTTCTGCTCGGATGACTGGCATGCGCGACAAATACCAAGCTCGTCAAAGCCGATACCCTCTTGAGTCTCGGGCATGCAGCAACGGATGCAGTATTGCAAATGAGGAAAGAGCGGGGTTGATTCTACGGGGACCTCCTTCATATCCTCCACTCGCTTGCGAGTATGCCGTGCTCGATAATGTCTGCGAACTCGCCATTCTTAAAGTGTGCCTCGCGGCGTACGCCCTCTTGTTGCATGCCGAGCTT
>Ga0114930_10000625_pt1 | contig 36599 bp, 24 predicted proteins | sample AnhtaG_FD_87300 | JGI IMG/M metagenome (GOLD analysis project Ga0114930, IMG submission 87300) | Deep subsurface microbial communities from Anholt, Denmark to uncover new lineages of life (NeLLi) - Anholt_01485 metaG | ecosystem: Environmental > Aquatic > Marine > Oceanic > Sediment | place... | reverse complement strand
GTGGTCAAGGCCATCCGTGAGGACGTGTACGACTACCTCCTCAAGCCCTTCAAGCTGGCGGAATTGCAGGGGATTCTGGACAGGGCAAACCAGGAAGCTCAGTTCTCGGACACTTAGAGCAGGAGTAGACGATGACCAAACAACTTTGGACTCCCGAAGAAGTACTCGACCGCATCCGGCACCTCCACAAAGCGGGCCACGAACTCTCGTGGGGAAATGCGCTTGAAGTGGCTCCCAAGCTGGTCTTCGCGGCGCAGCGATACTTCGGAAGCTGGGGCCGTGCAGTGGGAGAGGCCGGCATAGACTACTCGGCCGCAGCCCAAGCCGCCCGCCAGCGGGCTCTGGAGAAGAAGACGAAATGGAGCAGGGATCGCATAGTAGAGCACATTCGGGAATTGGCAGAAAAGAACCAGTCGCTGCGAGCTTCCATAGTACGCCGTACGTGTCCGGAGCTCTACGCAGCTGCCTGCTCATCGAGGTATTTCAACGGGTGGGGCAGTGCCTTAGAAGCGGCAGGCCTCGAGGCCCGGGGCGGCAAGCCGGGAAAGCCAAGTGAACACACAGCTCTGCTGGCGAAATGGAGGGTCGAGCTGCTGCTGGAGAGGATCCGCCAAATCGCCGGGCCCGACGGCCCAGTGGATGAGCGGAGCATCCAGATCATGGCCCCGGAGCTGCACGCACAGTCGATCCGCCGTTTCGGCTCGTGGAAGGAAGTAATTCGGGGGGTTCGAAGCGCCGGTAGACTGGGCCGTAAGACGTACCGACGTTTACGGCAGCGGGTGTGAGAGGTTGACTGCCGGCGACGGAAGCTATCGGGCATGACGAGGGACGGAATGGCATACGCCGACAGATTTGGGAGAACAATTTCATACCTGCGTGTCTCTGTCACCGACCGCTGTAATCTTCGGTGCTGGTACTGCATGCCCGAAGATGCACGCTGGCTGTCCAGAAGCGACATCCTGACCTACGAGGAGCTTCTGCGGGTGGTTTCCGTGGGAGTGGAACTTGGGATCTCGAAGATACGGCTCACCGGCGGCGAGCCTCTCGTGCGGAAGGGACTGACATCGTTTGTGAGCGCACTCGTAAGGACTCGAGGTGTACGGGAGGTGGCCCTGACGACCAATGGGGTTCTCCTCACACAGTACGCTGCCGAGTTGAAAGCCGCCGGGCTGAGCCGTGTGAATATCAGTATCGACACGCTCGACAGCGCGCGGTATGAAAGGCTCACATGCGGCGGGCGGCTGAGTGACGTGATCGCAGGGATCGAGGCCGCGATCGCTGCAGGGCTGCGTCCCGTAAAACTGAACTCCGTCTTACATCGCGGTGCGTGCATGGACGACATCCGGGCTCTAATCGAATTTGCGAGATCCAAAGGCACCGCACTGCGATTCATTGAACTTATGCCGTTGCTTGACTTGGAGCCCAGACTGGATAGGCGCTGGGAAGACCAGTTCATCTCGGCAGATGAGATCAAAGCCCGGCTGGACGGTGAGAGCCTGGGGCATGTGGAGTTCCTTTCGCCGGTTTCGCGGCCTTTCTGTGACACGTGCAACCGGCTGCGGCTCACCGCGGATGGGAAGCTGCTCGCGTGTCTTTCCCGGGGAGGGTCCGTTGACGTGAAAGAGCTTGTGAAGAACGGCACAGACAATCAGCTATTGGTACGGGCCTTCAATAAATGCCTGGCGCTTAAGCCTGAGCCCTGGAATGCCTGGGGCGAGAGTGCGCGCGTCGCCCGCGTGTCTGCGATAGGTGGATGAGCAGCGCCGACGCCGGCTTATGCTGTGTCTAACGCGAAGGTCGTGCTGTCGAGCCGGGTGAGACCGCGGGGAACCTGGGCCGGCAGCGGAGTTAGTGAGAGTAGATGATGACAGGAACCATCGCTTCGGTCAATGTTTCGGAGGACAAGGGCAGCAAGAAACGCCCGGTGGAACGCGCCGTGCTGCTCACGGGGCTGGGGATATCGGGAGACGCCCATGCTGGCGATAGGGTGCGACAGGTCAGCCTTCTTGCCCGCGAGTCCATTGACAAGATGTCGGCTCTAGGGCTGTCCGTCGGCCCGGGAGACTTCGCTGAGAACTTAACGTGCAGCGGCCTGGACCTGACTGCGCTGCCGGTTGGGTCGCGTTTGGAGGCCGGTGCTGCGGATCAGTTGGGCAATAGAGTAATCTTGCAGATATCGCAGATAGGCAAGGTCTGCCACACGCCGTGTCAGATCGGAAAGCAAGCGGGCGAGTGCATCATGCCGCGCGAGGGTGTCTTCGCCCAAGTGGTGCGCGGGGGGGAGCTTTCGCTCGGCGATGTGATAAAGCCGGTGTCCTGCCTCGTGGGCGCGGTTCTTACCGTGAGCGATCGGTGCGCTGGAGGTGAGCGCGAGGATGGCAGCGGGCCGGTGCTCCAGCAACTGCTTCGGAATATCGGGATGGACATCGCAGCATACGAGGTGGTTCCGGACGAGGAGGAGATAATCAGCCGGCAACTGGCGTTCCTAGCTGATAGCTGCTGCGTGGACGTCGTTTTGACAACCGGGGGGACTGGATTCTCTCCAAGGGATGTGACACCCGAAGCCACGGCCGGCGTCGTGGATCGGACAGCGCCCGGGATCGCGGAGGCGATCCGCAGAGCAGGGGCCGAGTTTACGCCATACGCATGCCTTTCCAGGGGCACGGTCGGCCTGAGGGGTCGTACGCTGATCGTGAACCTTCCCGGCAGCAAGAAGGCAGTCTCGGAGGCCGCGGACTTTCTTGCGCAGGTACTGCCGCACGCATTGAAATCGCTGCGGGGTGAGGCGAAGGACTGCGGGAGGGCTGTGCAGCTATGAAGAGTGCGTTGGCCAGCACGAGGAACGCGATCGCCGCACGTCTGGGCGAGATGAGCTTCTCGCGAACCGAGCTGGCTGGATCGCTCGGCGACCTCGGGACGTTCCTGCCGCTGACGCTCGGCGTGGCGGCTGTTTGTGGACTTGACTTCGGCCGTGTCCTGCTGTTTGCCGGCGCGTTCAATATTGTAACCGGCTTGATCTTCCGCGTCCCGATGTGCGTGCAACCTATGAAGGCGATTGCAACCCTGGCGATCGCCCAGCAGCTTTCGGCGGGTGAGGTCATGGCCGCCGGGCTCATCGCAGGCGCGACCGTGCTGGTCCTGGCGGCCTGCGGGCTCGTCGCGCGGCTGGCCGCAATAATTCCGGCATCGGTTGCGGCGGGCATACAGCTCGGCCTGGCAGCGAAGCTGGCGTGGGCAGCAGTCGGCATGTCATTCCTTGGCCAACGGATGATCGGGTGGGATAGCTGGGGAGCGGCACTGATTGTTCTTGTTATACTCCTGGCGCTGGCGAATAGCCAGCGAATACCGGGGGCGCTCGTGGTGTTCGTTCTGGGGCTGGGTGTTGCGATGGCGCGGCTCACTAACGCCGGTGCAGTGTCACCTGCGGTGTCTGCAGCGGGGCTGCCGCTGTTATCGGGGTTCAGCGCCGCAGCATGGCATGCGGCCGCGACGCAGGTGCCTTTGACAGTCACCAATTCGGTTTTAGCGGTCTGTGCGCTTTCGGCTCGGCTGTTCCCGGATCGACCTGCGTCGGTTCAAAAGGTAGCGGTTAGTGTGGGCACGCTCAACATTCTCGGCTTTATGTTCGGCGGACAGCCGATGTGTCACGGCGCCGGCGGTCTCGCCGGACAATACAGATTCGGCGCCCGAACGGCCGGCAGTATGGTAATGCTGGGCGGTGTCAAGATCGTCTGCGGGTTGCTGTTTGCCGGATATCTTTTCCATCTTTTTTCGGTTTTCCCGGCGAGCGTTTTGGGGATCATGCTGCTATTCTCGAGTTTTGAACTGGCAAAGGCCGCTCGAAACCAGACGACGATTGCCGACCTCGGGGTCTGCCTGGTCACCGCGATCCTGATGTTCACAATCGGAGCGGGGCCGGGCCTGGTTGCCGGCGTTGCCGTAGGGATCCTCCAACGGCGGCTGGGTCTGAACCGCAGTGACGTCGGTGCGATGCAGCCCGTCGGCTTGCAGATCCGTTGATACAGTTTCTGCCAGCCGCCGAACCCGTGCTCAAAGGGCAGCGGCGCATGGCAGAAGTGCAACCTGGAGCAGGAGGTGGATATGAGCAGTATCGTTTGGGCAGGGGTGAAAGCGCACCTGCCAGGTGGCGGTCTGAAGGATCGTTGGATGTACATAGGAAGGGGCAGCAGTATTGAAAACAAGTAGTTCATTGCTCGTGTTGGCCGCGCTGCTCTGCGGCGTGGTCTTGGCCGTGGGGCAGGCAGCGTGGGCGACCACCAGCGGTCTGAACAACATTCCCACTGCGGATGTTGTGCCGCACAATGTGTTGGTTCTCCAACAGATTAACAATCTCGGCTCGGATCAGCAAACCCTGCAGCATTTGGGTTTCAAATACGGACCGGCGGAGAATTGGGAAATCGGACTGGACGACCGCGTCCATGCCTCAGGCAGCGGCGCCGGCGTGGGCGGAGCCGGAGGACTGCCAGCGGGCCCGATGGTTCTTCAATTCAAGTATCGCTATGAGGTTCCTCGCTCAGGGACAAGTTTGGCACTTGGTGTTGCGAACCTCGGCGAGGATTCCGACGAGGCCGGGGATTCGTTTCCATATGCCGTGTTAACCCGCGACTTCAGGTCGTTGCGAGGACACCTCGGCTACGGCGGCGAGAGTGCCGGACGGGGATTGTTCCTCGGCGTGGACAAGACCTTGAAGAACGGTACCGTCGTTCGGGCTGATTGGATCCAGACGGATGATCGGAAGGAATCGCTGACAAGCGTTGGGTTCATGAAGTCCATAGGCGGACCGTGGGTGGTTGAAGGTTGGGTATCATTCCCGACTGCCGATGGCGTGGAAGATACCTTTACGCTGAAATTCAACTACGTCTTGGACCTCCGATCGTGACGCGATTATTCAACGCAGCATGGACGCAATGCTCCAAGCAGATAGTTGTACGAAGGGGGGATGTTGCGTCGGAATAGATCATGAAGTACGTCGGGCGCGGGTAGAGGAAACATCGGCCGCTCTCCCAGCGCCCCTGTTTGCGCTCAACTGAAGTCGAATCGTAAAGGGGGTAAGAAAGTGTTCAAGAGACTGATCGTGGGGATTCTCGCCATCGCTTTCCTGGCCGGGTTGGTGCCGGCTCTGGCGTTGGCTGCTCCCGACGAAGCAGACCTGCAGAGGCAGATTACCGAGCTGCGCGAGAAGCTGGAGAAGCTTGAAAGCCGGCTTGAGGCAACGAGTGGCCAGCAGAAGAAGGCGGCGACCGGCGAAAAGATTCAGTTCTCCGGTTACATCCAAGCGCGGTACACCGATAAAGAAGGTTCCGCCGGTAATTTCAACGTCGCCCGCTCGCGATTGAAGATGAAGGGACATATAACTGAGCGGAGCACGTTCACACTGCAGATTGACGCGCGCAGCAAGGACGGCAAGGTTGACCTTCGGGACGCCTACGTTGACCGCTGGTTGGGATCGGAAAAGGGTCGATACATCCGCGTCGGCCAGACTAAAGTCCCGATCCTGTATGAGGTGCTGGAGTCCAGTTCCGTGCGGTTATCGCCGGAGCGCACGGCCATCGCTCGGGCAATGTTCCCGGGCGAGCGTGACGTTGGCCTGCTGATGCACTGTGCAAGGCCGGGCAAGCCCACGTTCGACCTGGGCCTCGTGAACGGCCAGGGGCGCAACAAGAGCGACGCGAACAACCACAAGGACATCTTCGCCCGCGTGCTCTTGTCTGTAGGAAACGGTACCGCCAGCGTGGGTTACTATGATGGCGAGTTCACGAGCGGCGCCGTGACTACCGACAAGACGCGGTTTGTCATTGGCACGGAGCACACGCTTGGAAAGGTCGGGTTTCGCGCGGAATACGTGAGCGGCGAGAACCTGGGCAGCGACATTGCAGGTTGGTACGCTCAGGCGGCCGTCCCGGTCAAACAGGGCGTGAACACTCTGTTCGTGCGCTACGACGTGTACGATGAGGACCGCGATGCGGCCAACAGGACGTTCAAACGCGCCACGTTCGGCCTTGAGCATCGTCTGGACGCCAAATCACGCTTGACCTTTGCTTTTGAGAGCCGAAGTGCGGATGCGGGGTTCACCAACGTCGCGAGCGACGGCGAGGCCGTTGACGGTAACGCAGTCACCCTTCAATACCAGGTCAAGTACGGATAGGCGGTCGAACGCCTGTCATTCTCGGAGACGACGGGGGCTGGTTCCACAGCCCCCAAACCGAGAGCAGAGAGGAGGAATGAATGCTGATGAAACGATGGATTGTGGCAGTGATCGCAGTCTGCCTGACTGCAGGCATCGCGCTCGCGGCGACAAACCTTGTGGACATTCACAAGAACGCCAAAGCGAATGCGACCAAGTGCGTCAGTTGTCACAGCAACGTGCTGAAGCAGAAATCGTCCGACCCGAAAGTGAAAGCTTTCCATCCACTCCACCTGGAGTCGCCGCTGCTGAAACTGCAGTGCGTGAACTGCCACGTCTCGGTGGATCTAAGGGAGGAATCGGGTGCGAAGCTTCGCAAGCAGGTCGATCCCGGATTCTGCAATTCCTGCCACGGACCGTGGCCCAGCGGGAAAACGAAGACAGACGCCATGAAGAAAATGGACTGCACGCTTTGCCACCGCGACTGGAAGACAAAGATGGCCAAAGCGAGCTACGTGAACCTGGAAAAGGTAACGAAGAGCGACTGCTTGGGCTGCCACGGAGGCAGGGTGCTTTACTCGGGTGCTAAGCAGGAGAAAGGAGGATAGCGAAGTTGGCCCGGAAACAAACAAAGGAAACAATTGTAGATGGGCTTACCTGTGCGAAGTGTTCGCGCAGGAAGTTCTTGCAGTGGGCGGGCGCCGCAACCGCGGCCACGGCCCTTGCCGGCATCCCGGTAGTGGGCCAGAAGCTGAAGACTATCTCGGCCGCTCAGGCGGAAGAACTGGCAAGGGGCGGCCCGAACTGGATCTACACCTGCTGCAACATGTGCGGCGGCCAGACCGGAATCAAGGTGCTGGTTGAGAACGGAATCGTCAAGAAGATAGAGCCGAACGAGAACAATCCAATTGGCGTGGCGAACATCTCGACGGATTTCGTCAGGGAGAAGGCGCGCGGCGCCCGAATGTGTCCGAAGGGCAACTCGGCGGTCAAGTCGCTCTACGACCCCGACCGTCTGAGGACCCCCGTGCGACGCGTCGGTGCGCGCGGAGAGGGCAAATGGGAGCCCATCACGTGGGACGAGGCGGTCTCCGAGGTTGCCGGCAAGCTGGCGGGGATCAAGAAGAAGTACGGCCCGCAGGCAGTAGTGTGGTTCAGCGAGGATCACTCCTTCACGCACGTCCAGAAGGATTTCTGCGCCGCCTACGGGACGCCCAACTACCACAACCATTCCAACTTGTGCGATGTGGCAAGAAAAGCCGGGTACAAGACGGTCATGGGTGTCGAGCGCCCGGTGCCGGACTTCAAGAACGCCAAGTACACACTCCTGTTTGGATGGAATCCCCTCGGGGCCATGAAGTGGGCGCACCTGCCTGCGATGATGAACCGAGGTCGGGAAAATGGAATGAAGCTCGTAGTGGTCGACCCGGTGTTCTCCCAGACGGCCGCCAAGGCAAACGAATGGATACCGATACGGCCGGGCACTGATGGCCCGATGGCGTTGGCGATGGGCAACGTGATCGTGAGCGAGAAGCTCTACGACGAGGCGTTCGTCAAGGAGTGGGTTGTCGGCTTTGACGAGTACGCTGCTTTCGTAAGAGACAAGACCCCTGAGTGGGCCGAGAAGATCACGACGGTGCCTGCAGCGACGATTCGGCGGCTGGCGAGGGAAGTCGCTACGACCAGGCCCGCCCTGATTGACGTGTGGTCCGGCCCGGGCCATCACTCTAACGGGACGCAGACCACTCGCGCCGTCGCCATCCTGGGGGCCCTGATCGGCGGTTACGACAGGCCCGGCACGATGATAATCCCCAACAAGAAGGGGGCAAAGCATCGCGGGCCGGTTGATGGTTGGGATACCGCCGGTGCGAAGGGCGAAAGGGTTGACGGCCGCGGCACGAAATACCCGTTCGCGCACAAATCGGGCATCTACGTTGAAGCGCGAGAAGCGATGATCGCCGGCCGGCCGTATCAACCGAGGGCCGCCGTGTTCGTCTTCCAGAACTTCGTCATGTCCGTGCCGAACAGAGCGAAGAGCCTCGAAGCCATCAAGAAGATGGACTTCGTGCTCTGTGTGGACACGCACCTGAGCGAAACGGCGGAGATGGCGGATATCGTCGTGCCCGGAAGCCACTTCCTGGAGCGCTACGACTTGAACGCCAACTGGGTGACCTTCCCGTCGCTCGGCCTGCGGCAGCCGGTGGTGAAATCGTGGATCAACGGCATGGCCGAGTACGAGTTCGTGATGGCAGTTGCCCGGAAGATGGCGCTGCCCGGCTTTGATATGACCTATGAGGAACTGCTTGACTCGGAGCTCAAAGCTGGGATAAAAGTCGGCCTTGACGAAATAAAGACGATGCCCGGTGCCACATGGATTGGCGGCGAGACGGAGTACGAGAAGTATGCCGCTGCAATAGAGGTGCCGGCAGGCGCTACCACAACCGATGCAGGTGTCATCAAAGATGCCTCCGGGAAGCAAATCGGCCTGAAGAAGAACGGTAAGGCCGTGCGAGGGTTCGCCACCCCGTCGTGTAAGGCAGAACTTTACTCCCAGCAGATGAAAGACAAGGGATTCGACCCCTTGCCGATTTTCATTGAACCCGAGGAGAAACCCGGCGGAGGGTACGACCTTTACTTCGTTGCCTGGAAGCAGGCCGAGCACACTCAGACCCGCACGTTCAACAATGCCTGGCTCATGGAAATGAAGCCGGACAACCCGCTCCTTATGAACTCAGCCACCGCTGAGAGGCTGGGGCTCAAGGATGGGGACGAGGTGTGGATCGAGTCTCGCGCGGCGAGGGCGAAGGCTATGCTCCGGGTGACCGAAGCGATCCACCCTGAGGTCGTGGGGCTGATGCATGGCTACGGCCACACGGCGTTGGGCAGAATCGCCAAGGGCAAAGGCACCGATGATGGACAGCTCTGCGCCGGCAAAGCTGAACGTGCCTCGGGCCAGGCGATCTCCAAGGAGAATGCCGTCAAGGTGTACAAGGTCTAGCATAGGAGAGATGAAAAATGGCTAAACAATACGCTTGGTATTTCAATCAGTTCAACTGCATTGGGTGCCGGGCCTGTGAGGGCGGCTGCAAGCAGGAATTCGATCTTCCTGTAGGGCTCCGGCGGCGCCGCGTCATCATTAGGGACGCAGGTAAGTATCCGAACATACAGCGGGATTATGTTTCGATGGCCTGCAACCACTGTGCGGAGCCGGCGTGTGTGAAGGCCTGCCCCACCGGCACCCTGTACAAGCGCGCCGAGGACGGCCTTGTGCTGTACGACGCGGAAAAGTGCATCGGCTGCCGGCGGTGCGGATCGGCATGCCCGTACGGTGCGCCCCAGTACCATCCGGAAACAGGGAAGATCAACAAGTGCACGCTGTGCGCGCACAGGCTTGAGAAGGGGCTGGCGCCCGCGTGCGCCATCACCTGTATGGGTCTTGCGCTGGAGTGCGGCACCCTGGAAGAGGTGGAGGCGCAGGCCAAGGCAGTGACGGTGCCCGGTTTCGCCGACCCGTCGCTCACCAGGCCGTCGATCCGGTTCAAACCCGGTCGTTGAGGTAGGTACTGAATGGCTGTCAAAGAGAATCGAAAAGTCTCGGCCCGCGTCCATGACAGCCTGGCGCGGGCCTATACCACCTTAGGGCGGCTGTTCTTGGAGATTCCCGCTGCAGAGCTGTTATCATCGGCCCGAGCCGAACTTGCCTCGATCCACGAGGGAGTTGGCACTGTGTTCGCGGAGGTGGCAAAAGAGATGGAGCGCCTGTGCGAGTCCATGTCTCAGCCGCTCGTGGATATCAAGGCAGACAACGCCCAGCTCTTCGCGGGCGTCAAGAAACTGCCCGCGCCGCCCTGGGAATCGTGCTATCTGTCGGGGAAGCGGCAGGTCTACACCGCCGTGACGGAGCAAGTCCGCAGGGCCTACCTCGACGCGCATCTAGCCCAGGAGCCGTCCGAGGCGCAGCCGGACGACCACATCGGACTGGAGCTGCAGTTTCTCGGCGCCATGTCGGGGCGCATCGCTGATGCGCTCGACGATGGGGACTTCGCCTCAGCCGATGTAACATCGGCGCAGAGAAGCGATTTTCTCACTGAGCATCTGGTGAGGTGGGGGCTCGCATTCTGTGGCGACTTGGAAAAGGCCGCCCATACCGAATTCTACCGTTCGTTGGCCCGGCTCACAGCGGGTTTCATCAACTACGAAATGAAAGGAGACATCCTGTGTTCGGAATAAGACCTCAGGAGCTGCTCATCATCTTCGGCCTTGTCGTTCTCTTATTCGGCGCTAAGAAGCTCCCCGAGCTTGCCCGAGGACTGGGCAGCAGCATGAAAGAATTCAAGCGGGGCCTCGCCGAGGAGGAGGGTGAGCAGGAGAGAGGTTCCGCTGCGGCTGAGTAACCTGCGGGCGCTTTGGGACGCGCGAGGCTCTGTTGATAACCTGGGCAGATGAAGCCGCGGCGTAAGTTGTCCTCAGGGCCAAGCGCCCCGTCCTTTCGCTGTTATGGCTGCCTCGATGCCCTGCCCGGCCGCGGGGATCATTGTTGGAGCGGCTGTGCGCCGGCAAGGAGATATTGCCATGCTGAAATACAATGATGCGTTGACTACGATACTGGACCGTGTTGCGCCGCTCGAGCGGAAACGCCTTCCGCTTGAGGAATGTCTGGGCCTGGTACTGGCGGAGGACGTTGCGGCTGAAGAGAACATCCCCTGCTTCGATAACTCGGCAATGGATGGCTATGCGCTTCGGGCGGAGGATCTCGCAGAGGCGGCCGCTGAGTCGCCTGCCGCCCTTCGGGTGCCGGAACGAGTTCCGGCCGGGCAGAAGCCCGCATTCGACGTAAAGCCGGGCACGGCGATCAAAGTGATGACAGGCGGGATGATCCCGGCAGGGGCAGACGCAGTGATGCCGGTGGAGCACACGGAGGATGTTGGGGAAACCGTGCTCATCAAGCGATCCGCGAAGCCCAGGGAGAATATCAGGCCGGCCGGTGAGGACCTGAAAAAGGGCGAACCGGCACTGTCCGCCGGGACTGAACTGAATTCTTACCGGCTTGCGCTTCTGGCGGCGGTCGGGGCGGCCGAGCCACTCGTACACCCACCGCCGAAGGTGGCCGTTCTCTCTACCGGGTCGGAGCTGCTGCCGGTGAAGGCGTCGCTCGAAGCTGGAAAGGTGCGCGACAGCGCGTCGATGGCGGTGCTGGCTCAGCTCAGGGAGATGGGCGCGGTCCCGATGCGCGCCGGGATAGTACGCGACGTTCAGTCGGAGGTGGAATCGCGGCTGGCGAAACTTGCGGAGTCGGCGGACGCGATCATTACCATCGGTGCAGTCTCCATGGGCGACTATGACTGCGTCCGACCAGCTGTCGAAAAGCTCGGCGAGATCATCTTCTGGAAGGTCGCTATCCGGCCGGGGAGCCCGTTCCTCTTCGGGAGACTACGCGGGAAGTGGTTCTTCGGCTTGCCAGGGAATCCGACCTCGGCGATGATTACCTTCGAGATGCTGGCGCGGCCGGGTCTGACGAAGATGATGGGCAAGGCTTCCACGCGGCGGATGGTGGAGCGTGCGATCAGCGAAGCTTCGATCCAGGATCGACAGGGCAGGCGGAGCTTCATACGGGGCGTCTGCGTCTCGAATGGCCGCCTGTTGAAGGCGAAGCCGGTCGGGCTCCAGGGCTCCGGTCTTCACAAGCCCATGGCGCAAGCGAACTGCCTCATGGTCGTGCCGGAGGACGTTGCAGAGATCAAAGAGGGTGACGAGGTGGAGGTGCTCCGCCTTGACACATGAGGACGAGAAGCGCATTCCGTCCGCCTTTGCGATAGTGGGCGGCTCGGGGAGCGGGAAGACTACGCTCATCGAGCGCCTGATTCCCGAGCTGGCCAAGCGCGGCTTCAAGGTCGGCGCGGTAAAGCACGATGCCCACGAGTTCGAAATCGACCACCCGGGCAAGGACAGTTACAGGCACAAGGCTGCCGGCGCCGCCGCGTCGCTGATTGTCTCCGCGACAAAGCTCGCCCTGGTAGCGGACGTCGAGGGCCTGCCGCCAGTCGAATCTATCATTTACTCCTACTTGGCGCACTGTGACATCGTTCTGGTCGAGGGTTACCACCTGTCCGGCCTGCCCAAGGTCTGGGTACGGCGCCGCGGGGTGCGGGACGATCACATACGTCCGGACAAGCTGCTTGCGATAGTCGCAGATGAGCCCTGTCACTCCGGCGTGCCATGCTTTTCTCATGGGGCGACTGCGGGAATCGCGAAGCTCATAGTGGAACGTATGGCCCCCGTCCATCGCCCTCCTCAGCAGGTTTTCAGGCTTCCCGCACCACGCCCGTCTTGAACCTGGGTACAACCGCGCGTTCAAGGTCTGCCTGGATTGTCGGCCTAACCCGAATCACCGATCAACGCGGAGCAGCGGCCCATGTCACGTGCGTCTTTGGGACTTATGGTGCTGCAGTCGGCGTGTCGGTGGGCCTCAGCGTTTGAAGGAGCTGTCCGAATCGGTGGACAACATAGGGAAAAAGCCGGTCGGCGAGAATGAGGGCTTTCGAGGCCAGCTACATGACTAATCGGCTCGTCCATGAGTGTTGCTCGGTCTCTCGGCAGACATGGGGCGGTCCGGAAGAGGGGCTGGTACCGCCGGGCTTCGAGTGGTTATCCCGACCTCACTGGCTCGGAGTGCAAATCTGTTCTCAGGCCGCGGATACGCCTGGAGATGGGTAAGCAGGACTGAAAGGAGCTGCGAGAGGAGGAGCAATGGGCGAGATACTGGCTGGCCTTCCCGGATGAGGCCGGTGCCGGCGACTCTCACATACTTCTCCGATCCTGTCTGACAGATCGAGTTTCGTCATAGGGGGAGGACTTCTCGAGCGCTGCTTCCTCAGCCAACTACAACGACAAAGGACGGTCATCAGGCATGCCCGAACTCCCGGATGTGGAAGGCTTCCGAGCCTATATCGAGCGGACTTCGCTGCACAAGACGATAGAAAAGGTGGATGTGAGAAGCCCCGAGATTCTCAGGGGGGTTTCGGCTAACAAGCTGGTGCGAATGCTGAAGGGACGCCGACTGGAGTCCACCCGCAGACACGGGAAGTACCTATTCGTGCAACTGGACGGCGGCTGGTGGCTGCTTTATCATTTCGGAATGACCGGCCAACCCAGGTATTTCAAAGACATGAGCGACGATCCACGCTACGACCGAGTGCTTATCAGCTTCACGAACGGCTTCCACCTGGCGTATGATTGCCAGAGAAAGCTGGGCGCAGTGGGCGTGACAGAGAGCGTGGACGAGTTCATACGCGAGAGGAAGCTGGGGCCCGACGCCCTGGACGTCGACTTTGCGGCTTTCACGGAGGCTCTGCACGGAAGGAGAGGAATGATCAAATCCGCGCTGATGAATCAACACATACTCGCCGGCATCGGCAACATATACTCGGATGAGATACTCTTCCAGGCACGGATTCATCCAATAACGCGCGTCAAATACTTGAGCGAAAAACGGCTCAGAGAGCTTTTTGACAGCATGAGAAGAGTGCTCACAGCCGGGATTGACCATACGGTGCGTTCGAAAGCTCTGCCGGACTCGTACTTGCTTTCTCACCGAGGTGAAGGAGAAATGTGCCCCGGATGCGGCTGCAAAGTTGAGAAACTTAGAATCTCCGGGCGTACAGCTTATTACTGTCCGGAATGTCAAGGAATGGGATAAGGAATGGGTCATCGCCTAGAGCCTTATGCTCGTCCTGGCAGGCTCTCTGGGGACAAACCGATATGATCCGCCGTGTTGCAGCCATCCTCCCGGGTCGTACGGGTACCCCCAGACGGTCTATGGACTGCAGCCTTTCTCGATGTTCGGATACCGGGAGAACTCTTCCGCGTGCGGTTCCGGCAGCAAGGGAGTCACTCTTTTGGGGCATCAGTGCCTCCACCGCCGAAAGCTCGTGGCGCACACGTTGAGCAGATAGGTTTGCCGGGTTCTCCGCCACCCGCTCAGGGGCAAATTTCACGCTCAGAAACCGCGGAATTTGGCCCCGGAATTCCTTAGTCGCCTAGTTTCAGCCCTGCTCAAATCCCCGGCAGGTGAGGTATCATGATTTTAGCACCAAGAGCCCGATTGGTCAACCCTCGGAGGGCCTTCGGTCCGTCGAGACGAACTGGCTGGTTGGGAGCGGACCACGCGACCGCTGAAGCCTTCTTTCGAGCAGACGTACGACGCCTGCGCGTTGCCGGTGCCCCAGGGACGCTGGTGGTAAATGGGCGGCCTGCCATTGCAGGCGTGGCGGTTCTCGCGACGGTCGAGCATAAGCTGCGTATCGGCAAAGCAGTAATCGACGTACGTCCTCAGTCGGCTGAGCTAATGCGACCTAGCGGCTCTTTGGCCGACCGGTGCATGCTGTCCGGTGAGCCGTTGGAAGCGGGCGACAAGGTCCTTTCGTGCGCGTGCGTCTAGCGGGCCGTGACTAATGTGCGCGCCGAAGCACCGGCAGCACGAGACCCCGAGTCCGACGGTCCGGGCGCTAATGCGAATCGGCAGATAGTGCGACGAGACAGCTTCGGCAGTTCCGCTTCGCTCGACTACCGAAGTAACGGGTATGACGGATTATGCAGCTCCGATTGCCCTGAGTGTCCCGACTTAGTCGGGATGTATCAACTCGTGCTACGTAGCGACTTCTACTACTCTGCGGAGCGCTGCGTAGCACGAGGCAGAGTAGCAAGGGCCAAAATTGATTTTTGGGTCACTTCTACAACATCACGTGGACATCGGCTACCGTGCGGGTTAGGATGACGGGTTCCGGGGTCGTGCCGCCGGGCGGGATCTCCTGCGATCTGATACCCGTAGCTATCACGAATCTCCCATCGCCGGGCGGCGACGAACAGCAGACCTTGACCCCTGAGTTACCCGTTTCGCTCAGGAGCCCCGAGCCGTCGCTCACGTAGAAGCTGTCCGCCGACGAGCCGCCGGTCCAGCCGAAGATCGTGACGAGCAGCCCGGTCATGTCGAGAGTCGGCGGGACAGAGGCTCTCTGTATCGCACCCAGTGGATCCACCGTAACAGCGCTCGAATCGTGGGTAATCGTTTCCGCCGCGATGTATCGCTCGCCGTTGGCATTGAGTTCGATGGTTCCCACGACGGTTGCACGGTTGCCTTCCGACGCGGATAGATCACTGGTGCTGACCCGGATGCCGGATGACCTGTCATCTTCCTCGATGTACAACGCGTCGGGCGGGAATACACCGGTCACCACTTTGTCGGCGATCTGAATCCGGGATCCTTCCGGCAGAGTCTTGAGGCCGCCGATACTCGCCGGCGACACCGGAGCCGCCGTGAACTTGAAGCTGGTGACCGAGTGCGCGGGGAACGAGTAGGTGAAACTCGGATCGTACGTGGCGACGCTCTCGGCTATCGTGACGGCGCTCGGGTTGTTGTAGTCGTCCACATCGGGGCCTTTCAGCTCCCAGATCTCCGCCTCGACCTGAGTGTAGGGCGCGGACAGGAAGTTGGTGACGTTAACGTCGGCGTCCTGCGCATCCAGCCTGTCCTTGTTGATTACAACGAGGTACAAAGCGCTGCCGTCGGCGCTCTTGCTGGCGATGGCGGTGAGATAGGCCAGATCGAGCTGTGACTTGAGGATACTCCCTGGACCCCAGATGTAATCGAAGGTCGGCGAGCCGATCACCTCGGACTGAACCACTTCGTCGCCGAAGTGGCGGTTGAATATGCGGAATGCGTGGTAAGCCGGGTACACGGTAGCATCGTCACCCGCTATGCAGCTCCACGCGCCGTTCTTGTAAAGGCTCCACCACTGGGCGCATTCGATAAGATCACGGTTCTCGATAAACACTCGGAACGCATCCGCAAGCGCAATCGCTGCTTTCAAGGTCTTGGTATGGTAGGTGTTGATCCGGCCCTCGGCCGGGTCGTATCTCCAGTTGTAGTTGATGTCCCACTCAGTGAGCCGCAGCTTGACCGTATCGATCTTCTCTGGCGCTGCAAGTATGATGCTGGTGCGGTGGTTGCAGAACACATCATCAAGTGCCTTCGGCGTGGCCATAGTCTCCTCATAGAGCTTAACAAGGTCCGTCTGCCATGCGCTATAGGGCAGATATGGGTGGATCTGGACGTAGTCCACGTAGCTGCCGGCTTGCTCGTACACGCTGTGTGCCCAGCCCGGGTCGGCCGGGTCAAAGTCGAGTTGGCACTCGGTGTGAGAAGTTAGGCTCACCTTAATGGTCGGATCTACCGCTGTCATCCCTTCGAGATACTTCAGGAACCATAGGGAGTATTCGGACGGCCCGTCGAACCCATAGTTCCCGGGACTGCCGTATGGGTCGAATCCCCACGGCTCGTTGCCTATCTCAAACAGCTTCACATTGTAAGGCTCGGGATGACCATTGGCGGCTCTCTGCGCGGCCCAGTCGGTGCCGCCGTTCGGGTTCGATCCGTCGTTCGGCGAGTTGCAGTACTCCACGAGATCGATAGCGTCCGCCAGCGCCTGCGGATAAGGATCAGGCTCGTCGAAGACCGGAGCCGGCGGCCCTCCTGGCCACCTGAACCGGCATGTTAGAAGTGGCTCAATGCTTCTCTGCTCGCACCAGCGCAGGACCTCATCCAGGCCGAAAACGGCGGGCCCTCTGTAGCTATTCGTGTTTAGGTCATACATTGAGGGCCGCTGCTCAACCGGGCCGATGGATAGTTTCCAATAAAAGGTATCCCCGGTAGCATATCGAAAAGTCGTTACGCCCATGCGCTCGATCAGATCCTCCAGATTATCCGGCAGCCGTCCGGTGGCCGCGTCATACTTGTCGGACCACTGCCACCACAACACGTTGTTTCCGAATATCCCCTTCGGAAAGGAGCCGACAACAGCGGCCGCATCGATATCTATGCGAGTGGCCAGGGTCGAATCCACGGTCAAATCATCGATCCATTGGTCGTCGCCGTGCGCCCAGTAGCCGGCGTTCCCGGCGTTGTCGTATACCTTCACCCCGAGATCATAGGTACCGTCGGCAAGAGCTGAGTAGGTGTACTGATAGCCGTCCGGGGCATCGGAATCAGTGCCGTCGAGCACCCAGTCGTCTTCCGAGGTGGACGCCCCCGGCCTGTAGTAGAACTCCGCCCGGTCTATGCCGAAGACCTCATCGTAGTACTCCCTGAGGCCCACGGTCGGAGTGGAGTCGTTCGTTACCTCGCCGTCCGCGTAGGTCCACATATTCTCGGCGGAAAAAGCCGGAGGGGTAATGTCCCGCATGACCTTGATCCAGGCGATCGCCACGCGTGCGTCGGCTATTGAGCAAGGATCGATTCGCAATCTCCGGATCGTGCCCGTCCACTGGACGTGGTCGCCAACAACAATGTTGTAGACTTTCCATGCGGCGTTGCCGTAAGTCTTGAACGCCACCTTCCGGTCCGGGTGCGGGTTCGGGTTCGCATTCGTGCCCCACCATATCTCTGCGTCGGTCGGGCCGAAGCGGTCCGTGGGCGAAGAGGTCAGCCTCATGCGCATTTTGAGGGAAATGTAGTGATTCGGCAGTGCGAGGATGTCGAGGTAATCAGAGGAAACCATGTAAGGGTTGGTGCCGCCCGTTTCTCCCCACCAGTACCCGGCGTCCACGCCGGACGATACGAAATCGCCGCCCGCTGACCATCCCAGGGGGTCTCCGGCCTGTGCGAACACCCACGATTGATCGGCAATATCGGCCCAACCCGGCGAGACCACGGCGATCACGATCAGACCCAGTAGGGCAACCTTCACGCGGAACATGCTGCTTCCTTTCTTTTCAACGGAGTCTGGCTCAGACGAGGATAGCCAAACCCTATTAGTGATTATACACCGAATAGAGCTCGCCCTGGTCTTTTTGGGCCCGCGGCGCAGGAGAAACCGGTACAATTACCGGCAGCACGCAATCAGCTCAAGTGCCCTCTCATGAAAATCCTTTCGACCAAACGGCGAAGCAATCACTTCTCACTGATTACTGACGACTGGCCACCGATGACTGTTCAAGCGGTATTCTTACTGGTTTTGTGATGATTTCTTAACAACTCGACCGCACCACCGTATACTGAGAAGTAGCATACTCATCTACTTGGAACGCTGCCACCTTCCTCCCGGTTGCAGGTGCGATTACATGAAGATTCTGTGTTCACTTACCGCTTTGATTCTTCTGCTGGTATCGACGTCGCCGGTTCCGGCGGCGGATATGACGCTCGACTACCTGTACCGCTACAACTGCCAGCCCGGCCCTGACCATCTGCTGACTGCGCTGGCCGTCGGCGCCGATCGGGCGATCGTCGGCGGGAATCAGGGTCTGGCGCTGCTCGATCTGGACGCGCTAACGCTCGGCGGCACACAAAGCTACCTCTATCGTCTGACGGGAGCGAACGCACGAAACCTGTACCTCAAGGGCGACTACGTATTCGTGAACCTGCACGGCTCAGGATCGGCAGCAGGCCCGCCAGCCGCCGGTAAAACCAACGTGCCCCGCACCTCTGATGCCGCTGGAGCGTTCCCCCTTCCCGTTCCGGCAGAGGCATGGTTGGCAAACAACAGTATCCCTCAGATTCGAACACAACGGGTCCGCGGCCTTTCGTCGCCTCGTCGAGGTGCATGCTAATGCCGCACGAAACCTGATTCTGCTTGCTGGCGCTATTACATTAGGTTTGTCACTCCGTCAATCATTCGGTGTGAGGGGTCCAAAGCCAAAGACGAGAACATCGCAGCCGTGATCCATTTTCGGAACGGCGTGCGTTTGGCTCTGAGTAAGACAGGGCAGGATACCTGGCGAGACTGGCCGGGATGCGTCTGAGCGGCCTCACAACGCCCTGTACGGATGCGGTGATACGACAGCAGCTGCAACAGAAAGAACAGCACAAGTTTTGGCAAGCGGTGTTTGACAATCGTTTCTGCTGGGGTACCACCTGGAGTGGCTTGACGCGGGTGTGGTAGAACGCGGCGTCGCCCTGGTGAGTTGCTCCGGGCCGCGTACTTCGAAGCATGGCAACACATCAATCAGCAGCGTCCTGAACTCCGATGACGGACTGCGGCCAGGGGAACTGATACTGCGCGACCTGCCCGCACTATTCGACCTTAGGAGGTGCCATATGGTGTCACGGGTTTTGCCAACTCAAGCGCGAGGTCAGACGGGACTCGCCACCATTCTCGCGATCGTCTGCGTCCTTGTAGGCCTTCTAGCTTCGACGGCCTCCGCCGACTTTGGGATCATCGCCAAGAGTGTTGAAGATCCTACGGGGCCGGCGATCCAGGCTTTCAAGTACGTTGTGAACGACAACAACGTCGGCGATCCATCCGATCCCAACAATCTTCCCTCAACTCGTCCGGGACCAAGCCACAGCCCTGTGCTGGTGGCCGGGGAAACGGATACCGGCTACGCCGACGTGCTTCTCCCGCCGGGCGAGTACCTCGTGTCCGTCCGGGCCGGTGGATTCAAGCTCGGCGGTGAGTACGTCCATCCGGCGGATACCGAGGTCACTGTGCTGCTTCACCCATACCCGCTGCCCTTATCGAAGATTCGGGTGCACGTATTTCACGACAGCCGCCCGGTCAACGGCGAGGACGACTTCCCAATGGAGACGGGGTTGGAGGGTTTCTCCATCATCATCGGTGACACGGTCGGCGAGGTGACTGTGGACTACTGGGGCAATCCTCTGGGCACGACGTATCTGAGGGACAAGAAGACCGGCGATATCATCTGGGGCCCGGACGGGTATCCGATCCTAGATGAGATCGGCACCGGCATCTTCACCGATGCGAACGGAGACGCGCTTATCGAGAACCTGGCCCCCGGCAAGTACGAGGTACTGGCCGTACCTCCGAACGGGTCCGGCTGGATACAGACCACTACGATCGAGGGCACCTACGTCATTGATGCGTGGATCGAAGAAGGAAACGACGGCTACAGCCCCCGCGAGGGGTTCAAGGCGCCCCTAGTGTGGGTTGGATTCGTCCAACCTATGTCGTTCGCCAACCCGGGGTCAGGCGTGATAACGGGGACCGTCAAGACCACTATTGAGTTCACTCCACCCGTAACGCCGCTGATTCTCGGGCCGCCGGTGGACAGGCCGTGGGTCGCTCTCACCGACATCGGCGGGAACGACCAGCAGGCATACCTGGGCAGAGGCAATCAGGATGGAAGCTTCGCAGTCACCGGCGTGCCGGACGGGACGTACCAGCTGGCCATCTGGGACGAGCCTTTGGACTACATCATCTCCTTCCGCACGGTGATAGTGCAAGGAGGAGCGACGGTGGATCTGGGCACATTCGGAATCCCTCGCTGGTACGGCTGGATCAAGGGAAGCGTATTCTACGACTCTAACGGCAACGGCATCCGCGATGCGAGTGAAGAAGGTATACCAGGTGAAGCCGTCGCCACCAGGTTCAAGGATGGGAGCATCCAGTACGTCACGTCCACCGACCCGACGGGCGACTATTCGTTTGAGGAGGTCTTCGAGCTCGAGCGGTTTGCGGTGGCGGAAGCGGGGTTCACAAGATACGCGGCGACCGGCGCAACCGCCATCAGCGATTACGGCAACCCGTACGAGAGTCCCCCGGTCACACATCCGGCGGGCACGCTCACGCTGGCCGAGTTGACGTGGTCAGCCAAGACAAACTGGATTGACTGGGGGAAGAAGGAGTACCAGCCGGGTGAGAACGGCGGCATAAGCGGCGTGGTCTATTACGACACCGTGCGCGGGGAGTGGAACCCCCAGTTTGCAGGCGCGGAGGACTTCCAACCGGGAATCCCCGCGGCGACCGTCAACCTGTACGCCGCGGACGGAATCACCCTCCTGAACTCCGCGCTGACGGATAGCTGGGAGCACCCGACGGGCTGCCCGCTGGCCGGCCCGGGTGGAGAGTGCCTCGAGGTCCCCGGCAATTCGAATCAGATCAAGCCGGGACTCTTCGACGGCGGCTACGCATTCACGGAGGACAGCGGCGGGAATCCGCTTCCGCCGGGCACCTATATCCTCGAAGTAGTGCCGCCCGAGGGCTACGCAGTCGCAGACTGGAACTCGATCAACACGGACGTGGGCGATGAGTTCAGAACGCTGATGCTGGCGCCGCCCGGGGTGCCCGAACTGGCAGGACCGCCGATTCTCGTCACCGACCCGGACAGCCCGTTCTATGGAGAGACCAGGCCATCCCCGTCGCACAAGCTTGTCGTCCTCCAGGATCAGCAAAACGCGGCGTGTGACTTCTTCCTGTATACGGAAACGCCGGTTCCGGGCCGCATAGTGGGTTTCCTGCTCGATGACGTTAACATCGAGACGAACCCAGCGCGCATCTACTACGGAGAGAAACGGGGCATACCGGATACGCCTGTGGGCATACGAGACTTTACGGGCCGTTTGATCACGACGGTGCATTCCGATATAAACGGCATCTTCGAGGTGCTGTTACCGTCGGCCGGGACTTACGACGTTCCGTCGCCGTCGGGCGTCGTTCCGGGAATGTACCTGGTAGTTGGCAATGACCCGGGCGACCCGGATAACCCCAACCCGAACTATAACCCGAACTACCAGAGCCTCGTTTTGGTGTTCGACGTATGGCCGGGGAAGACGACATACGCAGACGTGGCTCTGTTCCCGATCGCCGGCTTCGTTGAGGGGCCCGGCGCGCAGTTTTCCCAGCCGCCAGGATGCGACGTCCCTGCCGACGTCCCGCAGGTCTGGCGCGTGTCGCGGCCGTACGTCCAGGGGACTATGAGAAGCTTCACCATCTACGGAGCCGGCTTCGGCGCTCCGGGGCCGAACAGCAAGGTCACGCTTGATGACCAACCGATTACCATTGATTCCTGGGATGCGGGCGCTATCGGCGTCACCGTTCCCGCAGCCGTCACGCCGGGGCCGAAGCAGATGCTTGTTACCGCCAATAACGGCCAGACCAGTCCCACTGGGCTCACCATTCACGTGCTGGGCAAAGCCGGCAGAAATCACTATGAGCCCTCGATTGTCACCGTGAATCCGGGGCAGAGCATCCAGGTGGCGATCAACAACGCCGCGCCCAACAAGGACACGCTGATAGTGGTGAATCCGGGGATTTACTATGAGAACCTGATCCTATACAAAGGCGTAAAGGTGCAGGGTTGCGGACCAGGCGCATTTCCGTTCGTTGCTGATCCGAACGCCGCCGGCTGTGTCATCGACGGGAAGTTCTTCCTCGCCCAGAAGCAGGAGTGGATCGCTCTGCTGAACTCCATTAACTTCGCAGGTAATCAGGAGGTCTCGCAAGGCCAGACGATCACCGTCGTCGGCAGCGGGAACACGTATAAGGCCGGCTTCAACCCGCTGGTTGACGGATTTACGATCACCGGCGCAAGGGGTGAAGAGGGCGGCGGGATCCACGTGAACGCGTACGGCCGCTATCTGGAGATCAGCAACAGCATCATCTACGGAAACGGCGGCGGCTTCGGGGGAGCGATCACGCTCGGCAAGGCATACGTCGGCGACAACCAGAACGACGGCATCCGCATCCACCACAACCGAATCTTCAGCAACGGCGGGATCAGCCTGGGTGGTGGACTTGGCATCTTCAACGGGGCGGACGACTACGAGATAGCCTATAACATCGTCTGTGGGAACTACTCGGCCGAATACGGCGGAGGCATCTCCCACTTCGGCTACAGCCCCGGAGGCCGGATACACCACAACAAGGTGCTGTTCAACTATGCCTTCGACGAGGGCGGCGGCATCTTCGTCGGCGGTGAGCAGCCGATAGGTAAGTTGGTTCTGTCAGCCGGCTCAGGCCCGGTGGACGTCTATAACAACCACATCCAGGGCAATGTGTCCAACGACGATGGAGGAGGCATCCGGCTTCTCCAGCCGACCACCTACCGCATCAACATATACAACAACATGGTGGTCAACAATGTCGCTACCGACATAGGCGGCGGGATTGCGCTGGACGACGCTTCGAACGTGACGATCGTGAACAACACGATCGCCAAGAACATCTCGACCGCGACGGCCGAGGACAGCGATGGGCTGCCCCACGGGGCGGGGCTGATAAGCGAGCCGCACAGCACCGCTTTTGCCGCAGTCGTTGGGCCCGGATTCAGCGACCCGGTGATGTTCAACAACATCTTCTGGGACAACTGGGCCTACACGTGGGACGGCACGGCGCTCGTGCCCGCCGGCGTGTTCAACCTCGAGGTCTTCGGGATGCCTGGTCAGCCGTTCACCAAGACGAGCAACAACCTTGTCCAGGTCAACCCGATGTTTGTTACCCAGTACGACACGATACTGGACGCGGTTGCCTTCCGGGTTGAACCCGACTTCGTGACGGTGCTCATAGTAACCGTCAGCCCAACGCTGGAGGGTGACTACCACATAACTGCTGTCTCGCCCGCAGTCAACGGCGGCAGGGGTTCGTTCCTCGGCATAAGCGCGCCCTCGAACGACTACGACGGAGACGCGCGCGTGCCTCCGCCCGATATAGGTGCGGACGAGTACTGAGAGGTCTTGGTGGGGGCGAGGGCTGCCTCGCCCCTGCCGCAGGACTCGCAGTCAAGAAAGATGCAAGCATTGGCGGAAAGGAGTTGAACGATGCGACGAGCAACCTTGTTGATCGTATTGTGCCTGGGGCTGGCTCTGACCCAGATTCCATGCGCGGATACGCCGGCGAATGCGGCTACCGTCAACATCCGTCTGGGAGCGACAGACGGCTATGCCATCATGCCTGACGGTACCGCAGTCTACGGCTTTGGCTGGGCTGATCTGACTCGCGTGTCCAAGAAGCGGATCTACAACAACAAAGGCAAAGCCCAGTTTATCGGTCCGTTGATCGAAGTGTACGAGGGCGATGACGTTTACATCACCATGACCAACCTCGGAATGGTGATGCGACCGGACCTGGACGATTCGCACACCATCCACTGGCACGGCTTTCGGAATCAGATACCCATCTACGACGGCGTGCCCGAACCCTCGATTGCAGTGCCCGTCGGGCGGGACTTCGTGTACTATTACAAGCCGCTCGACCCGGGCACGTATATGTATCACTGCCATTTCGAGCCTGTGGAGCACATCCAGATGGGGATGGTAGGCGTGCTGATCGTTCGCCCGGCGCTGGAAAAGACCCTGAAGAAGCGGAAATTCGTCTTTAACGACACGGCCACGGAGTTCGACCGCGAATTCCTTGTGTTCGTTTCGGAGATCGATCCCGTCGCGCACCATGATATCGAGTCAGTCCAGGAGCCCGACTGGACGGACTATAAAGCTGGCTACTGGGTGCTGAACGGACGAGCTTATCCGGATACTATGGCACCGGCGTCGGCCCTCCCGTACCAACCGTTCAACTCAAGAATCCAGGCGAACGCGGGGGAGAAGGTGCTCCTTCGGTTCATGAACCTGGGCTTCGAACAACACCCACTTCAGCTTCTCGGCATTCCGATGAAGGTAGTCGGCATGGATGCACAGCCGTTGAAGGGGCTGAACGGCGAGGACCTCTCCGTCTGGAAAAGCACCATCTACATCGGTGCCGGGAAGACCTTCGACGTGATATTCCAGGCGCCGAACACGCCGGGCGAGTACCCGTTCTATAACCGGAACTACTGCAAGCAGCGGGATGGGCCCGTCGGCGTGGGAGGCATGCTTACCTCGGTCGTCGTGCACTCGCCGCGCACGCTTCCGGGACAGCGTGCGGTGAACGAGTGACGGCAGCAAGGTTTGGAGGAGGCGAACAAGATGATCAGAAGTAAGGATTCCGGACTATTGCCAGGGATGTGCCTGGTCGCTCTCGCCGTGATGTTCCTGTCCGGTTCGAGCTGGGGAGCGGCTTTCGATCTGTGGGCGAAGGATGCGTATATCAGCACTCCCGACGGCAACAGCATATACATCTGGGGACTCACAGACAGTGCGGCCAATCGCGCGCAGCTCCCCGCGCCGACGCTGGTAGTCCAGCAGGGAGACACGGTAAACATCACCCTGCACAACGACCTGGCCGAGCCCGTATCATTGGTCTTTCCCGGGCAGGATGTAGTATCCAGTGGCGGTGTTGCCGGCCTGTTGGCACAGGAGGCGCCGGCTGCGGGTGGAACGGTGACCTATCAGTTCGCCGCCGGCAGCCCCGGCACCTACATGTACCACAGCGGCACGAACGTCCACAAACAGGTCCACATGGGGATATACGGCGTCATTATCGTGCGCCCTGCCGACTGGAGCCCGACGAATAAGACGGCCTACGGAGCGGGGACCGACACCGAGTTCGACCGCGAACACCTTCTGATAACAGGTGAACTCGATCCCGACCTGCACTGGGCGGTCGAGATGGGCGAGGACTATGACATCCGAGCTTTCAAGGCTCGGTACTGGACGGTAAACGGCCGCTGCTTCCCGGACACGCTGCTCCCCGACAACGCGGCCTATCTGCCCAACCAGCCGTACGGAGCGCTTATCATGTGCAAGCCGGACGAACGCGTGCTTCTGAGGTATGTGGGCGTGGGGATGCAGAACCATGTCCTGCACCCGCACGGCAATCACACCCGGGTTATTGCCCAAGACGGCCAACTGCTGAAGGGCCCAGCGGGAGAAGACCTCTCCACGCTTAACTTCACAGTGCTTTTGGGCACCGGGCAGACAGTGGACCAGATATACATCTGGAGCGGCCTGGGATACACGCCGAGCAACCCGATACCAACGAGGATTCCCGGCTTGAAGAACCTGGTCATCATGGATCCCACGCTGTACAGCGGCAGCCCGTACCTCGGTGTTAAGGGTGACCTGCCAGTCGGCACGACCTCGCTGAACGAGGTCGGCGAGTACTACTTCATGCTGCACGCACATGAGGAGCTGCAGATCACGAATTGGGGTGCGTTCCCGGGAGGACTGATGACACTAATAACCGTGTACCCTCCTGACTACCCGCTATGATGCTCCGCAGACTGATTGATGAAAGGAGAACGCAAGATGTCAAAAGCGCTTGAGATAACCGTAGCCCTGATGCTGGTGTCGGCGCTGTTCATATCCGTTGTCCCGCCTGCCCAGGCGGACGTCAGCTACGACCTCTGGGCCAAGGCCGGAACTATCGCGGTGCCGGGAGCGCCGAGTATACCCGTTTGGGGCTTTTCTACCACGGCTACCGGGCCGGCACTGGTCCCCGGTCCCCTCATCGAAGCTGTGCAGGGCGAATTGGTGACCATCACCTTGCACAACTCGTTAGCGGAGCCGGTGTCTATCATCTTCCCGGCACAGAACGTGCAGCCCACACCCGTGAAGGACGCGAGCGGGCTGTTTGTGTCCTTTAGCGCCATCGCTCCGCCCAGCGGGATGGTCGTCTATCAATTCACGGCCGGGAATCCCGGCAGTTACCTGTATGAGAGCGGCGCACAGCCCCAGAAGCAGGTGCACATGGGCCTCTACGGCCCAATGATCGTACGGCCGGCCCCGGGTTCAAATCAGGCATATAACGACGTGCGCTCGGCCTTCGACGCGGAGCTGCTGGTTATCCTCAGCGAGATCGATCCTGCGCTTCACGCCGCTGGGGCGTCGGGCGGGGCATACAGCATATCCGCCTTCCAGCCTCAATACTGGCTGATTAACGGGCGAACATATCCCGATACGGTGAGCGCAACATCCCCATCGCCGGGGCAGCCCTGGAGTGCGAAGGTGAACGCAAGCCCCGGACAGCGGATTCTCCTTCGCTGCCTCAACGCGGGGTTTCAGAACCACTCGCTGACGGTAAACAGCATCATCGCCAAGGTCATCGGCGGAGAAGGGTCTCCTCTCTGGAAGAACGGCCTTGATGCAACATACGGCGTGTCGTCCATCGTTATCGGCTCGGGTGAAGGGTATGACCTTTTGTTGACCGCTCCCGCCACTTCGGGCAACTATCATATCTACGATCGGGATCTGCTGCATCTCGTGAACGCAGGCACTTACCCCGGCGGGATGATAGGGTTGATACAGGTACCATAAGCAGAGCAAGCACCCGTCACCCGCTGCTCCAGCAGCGGGTGACGGGTCACGGGACAGGAGACCTACCTGGAAAGGGCATACAGATCTCGAATCGCAGTACGCGTCGCCATCCTTGCGGTCCTGACAGCGGCATTGACTGCCGGCTGCAGGACGAGCGCTCGGAACGGCGCTCCTCAAACAGCCGCAGGGGAAGCTCAGATTCAGAGGAGTGACGGACCCCGGGTTGAGGCAGGCACGGATTGCCGGTCAAGGCAGAATCCCGAGGAGCGGTTCGGCCTCCAGATCGAGCGGCTCATGGTAACGGCCAACGGCCAAATGCTCGACCTGCGCTACAAAGTCCTGGATCCCGAGAGGGCCGCCGTGCTTTTCAGGAATGACGCAAAGGCATATCTGATCGACGAGGCGACCGGCAAGGAAGTCCCGATCGCGGTGGGGACGAAGGTCGGTCACCTGCGCCAGTACAGCGACCAGCCCCAGGCGGGGAAGATATACTTCATATTGTTCGCAAACCGGGAGCGTGCGATCAAGGCCGGAGCGAAGGTTACAATCCGCATAGGTGATTTCAGAGCCGAGCACCTGACTGTGGAATGATAGGAACGATACTCGGCCGGTTCGGATCTGCTCAGCGCGTTCCTCAAGCTCTCCACCAATCGTTCCAACACATCAGAAGGGGGTTTTCGCACGTCTCTTGGTGATCCCACCTGGGGAATGCGCGGTTGCATGAGCCGGGGGACTGCGCCAATGTGCACGTCTCGTGCTTGCAGACAATGAAACAAGCCCCGATTCTGGCAAATCAGAGCCGGGGCTTCCGTGTGTGGCGTCCCCGACGGGAGTGATGCCTGCGCATCGACACGGGAGCGCTACGTCATGGGCAAGACCGGCGGGTCAGGTTTGGCCAGCGTAACTCTTCCCGACCGAGATGCCGGAACCCGACTTGCCGGCGCTCCTCGGCCGGCCGGACGTGCGGCGGCTCTTCCACATATCCTGCGACACGCTGCACTGGCATGAGGAGGAGCATTACCTACTCGTGAGCCGGAACATAGAGGAACACCTGAAGCTGCTGTTCTGACAGTGGACTCCAGTTCGCACTTTGAATTCGAGATCCCGGAAGTGGCCCTCATCCCCGGCCCTTCTCCCTCACATGGGGAGGGGGTGTACCTGAACGTATGATTCGTCTGGAACGCGGCAACTTCTCCTTCACGACCGCTGTCAAATCAGATCCCCTCCCCCCAATGTGTGAGGTGTATAGACTGGGGACAGGGGGGTAGGTTGGGTTCCCGCCGGGGGCGATGCCTTCTGAAAACCCCTCTGTTCCCTGTCTTGTCGGGCGCAACCGTGGGGCAAAGCAGCCCCTTCATCATTCGGACATCCAGGTAAGAAGCCCTCAATCCAAGAACCATATGGGGCTGGACCAAGCCAGTTCGTTGTCGGCGGCATGGATGCGCGCGTAATACCAAAGGCTTTCTACATCAGCCGGTTCTTCGTCGGTCCATTCCAGGTCGAATTTCGTCTTCCCAGGAACCACAGTGTGAACAGCTTCATTGTTGCGGAATATGACCATCTCTGTAATCTCGTGCAAGGCTTCCCCGCTGACAGAAAAACAAATCGGTCCATTGGTCCGTTCAACTTTGTCCCCCATGATGGCCTCTCCGGCACTGAAGCGAAGAGCCATCTTTGGGCCGGAAGTTCCAAATGTGTGTCGTGCCTGAACCGCTCTGAATATCGATTCACGGCTGAGGTCCGGTGCCCAGACGCCCACCTTCCCCGCGCCGCCGCCGTGGTCTGGGCTTGCGATCACGCCGATGATGATCCCCTTGGCCCACGCGTCCTGAAGATAGTGGCCCTTCTCCGGCTTACCAAGACCTGCCTGACGAGGGCATCCAAGATATTCATATGAACCCCGAACTTGCCATATCTCCGCCACGGGTTGGAGTTTCTCATCGACGAAGTTCCAGTCTGTCGGAGGGTTGCCACGGCCCTTGCCCTGCCAGTCCGCAAGTTGGTGGGGTATGCAGATGAACTCGGTCTCCCCAATCTCCTTCCACACATCGGCAGGAGTGACATCTCCATCAAAAGAATCATAGAACTTGTTATAGTGGGGATCCAGATAGATCAGATTACGATGCCCGTAGCCGCCCGATTGTCTCATTACGCTGGACGTCCATTCCTGGCCCAGGAAGGTGACAAATCGGCCGGGATCGTGGTTGTTGCGAGTTTGCTCGCCGTTCAGGCCCCACTGGGCTGAATCGAAGTTGTAACCATGGTCGGTCAGCGCGGCGAAGTCCAGTTTTTCGATGTCCCGAAGGTTGGCGAACAGATCGTGCCCCGGCGGGTTCTGTCGGCGATCGCAGACGGACAGATCGGTATGGTCATGAAGGTCGCCCCAGTACAAAGTCAATTTCTCTCCCCCGCAGCACCAACTCTGTCTGGGGAGATCGGCACTGCAGAGTTCCATCTTCTCCTTGAGGGAGAATTCCGTCTCGGGCATTCTTAGGGGTTCGGTTATCGGTTGTACTTGGCATTTGTCGTCGGGTATCGCTTTGATCTCAAGGGCCGATTGGAACTCGCAATCTACCCCCAACGTCTGGTCATATGTTCTTGGAATGTCATCGTGTTGCACCACAGCCAACGCATCGGAATTGGCAGGGAAGGCCATAGGCACGGGATGCCAACGGCCCTCTTGATCACTCAAGAAACTCATTTCCGACCATTGCTTTTCGGTGTACTGCCACACGACCGGCTTCCAGCCGGCTTGCAGTTTTGGCATTCCCAAGTTTGCCGTTAGCCAAAGTGTGCCGGAGGAATCGAATCCGATCCGAGGCCGCATCAGCTTTCGCTCCTTTGTGGAGACTTTTTGGAAAAGACCGAGTGGCGCGTGCAGTTCTCCATCATCGAGTTTGGCGACGACAATAAGCTGTTCATCCAGGAGATTCAGCCTGCGGCCTTTGTACCATCCTTGGGCTTGCCAGGTCATCCAGACGTCACTTCCTCGTGAAGTCAGGTACGGATGCCGTTCGATTCTGGCGGCCGAAGTCAGCCGTTTTTCTTCATGCCACTTCCCCTTCTTGAGCCAAGCCCCATAGATATCCGCGCTCCCATTGCGAACCGAATCCCAGGCGGCGAACAGCGTTCCGTCATCGAGGGCAACAATGGCCGGGTTGTAACTATTCGCATCTCGGCTGGAGATACGCTCGATACTGCCGTGCCCGCCTGGTCGGACCCATGTGGAACAGATGCTGCGCCCTTCCCCGGCGTTTGACTCCCAGACGATCCACGCGTGCTCGTTCGCCACAGCGATCGCCGGTGAGATATTGGCCGAGCCTTCGGAGGGAAGATATCTGCAGACCGGCGTCTGTGAGGTCCGGCTGCTTATGAAACAATACGCGATGCGCCACTTGTCGTTTTGCTCTACGGGGAAGGCTACGATGCAGCCATTGTGCCACGCCCCGATGGCGGGGGGAGCAATGCCGGTAAGCCCCTCCGGCTGCAAGCGACATATCTCTTTCCTCTGACAATTCTCGATCAGATCAACCTTGATGAATCGTTCGGATGTTGTGCGCGCAGTCGATGCCATCCAGATTCCGCCAGACTTATCAACCGCCACGGTCGGGAAATGTCCCACGTCTTGAGGCCATTCCGTCTCGGTGGCTGCGAGGAGAAACTGCGCAGACAGTGCGGCCACGGCTGCCACGGCGATCATTGCCCACAAAAACCTACGTCTGCTGAGACCGTATCGAGTCAATTCACCCTTGTTTTTCATCGTTGGGCCTTTCTATTGATGATGAGAAACACGCTTGTTCTGTCGCTATGCTACCCTTTTGGCCGGTGGGGTGGACCAAGGCTGTACACGACTATCCTATTTCGGAAATGTCGGCCTTTCCGGCTCCGGTTCGCAGCCGAGTTTCGCCACAAGTTGCTCGATCATGTCCCCGACCTTCTTTCGGCGTTCCATCAGGACCTGAGAGTCTTTCGTGTACCGAATGAAACTCTCGCTGATTTCGTCAGGTACTTCACACAATGCTTCCGCTTCTTTCAACAAGGCATCGTCAGGACGTTCTCCTTCGGGCAGTTGCTTCGCCTTGGCAACGCACCTGGAAAGTAGCGCCAGATACTCGTAGTCTTCGATACCGTCTCGAATTACTTCCAGCCTGATAGAAGGATAGGGGGTCATGTCCGGGCCGGGCCAAATCAGAGTGCCGTCACCGTTGCCACCCCAAATCTGATATGAGTCCATGTTTTCAGCAAAGCGAACCGGCACTTCGGGAAAATGCGGCCCGCCGGAGGTCGGTCCGGGGAGACCTCTCCAATAACTGACGACCCAAAGTAGTACGCCGGTCACACCTTTTTGACGCGCCTGCCAGAACAGCACCCGATGATCGATAGCCGGTTGATCGACAAAGAAATTCGCGTAGGGCGGCTTCGGCGAGCAGCAGATGTACATCCATAGTTGGTCGCCCTCCCGCTGACGTTCCTTGTAGAAATCCATGTCCCGCTCCAACGCAGCCGACAGTGGACACCAGATATCAACCAGCTCCGACAATTCCTCGGGAATAGTCCTGTTCACGGTCTGCATGATCGGGTACTCTGGAGCGACTTCCTTGACCATCCGATAGACATCGGCAAGAAAACCATATGCTTTCTCACTCGGCTCATCTATGCCGTAAATGTAAACAGACTCAGGAAGATCCTCTCGCTGGTACGCTTCCCGACGGGCTTTCGCCGCTTGTGCCCAAACCTTGGGATCTGCCTTTGTTGTCCCCATGCGAACATCTTCCCCACATGGAAGACGAAACAGGCAGAACGAATAGGGCGGATAGTACTTCGAGGCGAAGGGCTTAATGGTGATATTCAAATTCGACAAGTCATAAGAGCCTCCCCGGCCGGGGTCGCCCGTGACCTTATGGTAGTCGTTCGCCACATTCTTCGGGGTCAGCCGATACTTGCCCAGGTACTCGCACCACTTCGCATATTCCTCCGGGGGCATCACGTCTTGATACGCTGCGTTACCATAATAGAAGGCCGAAAGCGTGCCCGGATAAAGGCCGAATGGACAGGCCAGGCTCCCCGGTCTTGGCAACCCGAAATCCCGAACTCGCAGTTCGACCGGCACCGAAACAGAATGCCCCGCATGCCGTACGGTGACCTCTCCTTTGTAATCACCTGCAGCGGCATCGGGCGGCACAGTGACCCGCACCCACACGGGTTGTTGCTTCTCTTTTGCGACATCAAAGGGAGCCGGGGGCATGAGAATGTCCGGCCACCAACCGACCCGTTCGGGGAAATAGCCTTTCGGAGGAGCTGTTTCCACATACTCGACTCGACACCATTCGACTGGTATCCTCTTACCCTCACCTTGCAGTGGGCTCGTTTCGACTTCTACGCCTTCGAGATTGCCATCCGAAGGGACGACCACCAATTGAAAGGATTCCACTTCGTCCCGGGCTGCTTCCAGTTGGACGCGCGTTCTGATGATTCCGCTCACGACATCATCAGTGCGGAAGGCCTTCCTCATGGAACTCGCGACCACCACGTGAAATCCCTTTCCATCAGGGACTTTCCCCGTCGAGAAGGGCGCAATCGACGCAGCCTTGTATATACGGTCCAGTTCGTCCAGGACGGCGGCAAAACGCGTTTTCAGATTCTGGAATTGCGGTTCGTTGATCTCGTCCGGACTCTCCATCGCGGACGCCAATTCGCGGATCGTTCTGCCGACGTCGTCAAGACCTTGATACGCTTCCGGCGCCCTGGACCGCGAAATCCCCGAGCTCTTGATTTCACCCTCGAGACATTCGAGTTCACGAGGCAGTTTCGCGACGCGTCCGGCCAGTTGGGACACGAGGATCTTCAAGAGATTCGGCTTCAGGGCAACGTTTCCAAAACGACCCGGTTGGTGAAATCCACCCAGGGACCATGTTACGGTCTCGCCGTTGACTCGATCGTTACGGACAAGATTGATTCCCCATACCTCGCGACTTTTGAGATCCAGATCAAGTGACCGAAATGGAATGGCGACCTCCAGAGTCCAGCCCGTTTTGTGCCGCACGGCTTTGGTCGTCGCGCCGGAATCCCAGACGATGTCGCTTCCGATCGAGTCACGAACCACCCCTGCACAGTTGATGGCCAACTGGTAGTAACCTTTGTGGGCGTGCCACGGGTCGAAGAAGATCTCGATGCTGTCGTCGAGCCAGGTATCGCCGTCTTCGGATGTGGCTTCCTGTTTGAGCTGGGCTGTGGCCGCGTGTGGGCAATCGAAGGCGACGTAGAGATTCTCGTCATCGTAAGCGACCCATGCTCGCGTCGCCTCTTTGCTCAGCCTCTGACCGTCATGGGTGACGAAATCGGCGACAGCATTCTCTGTCCTCCAGCAGTCGTCTTGAAGGTCGCCGTCCAATTCGGGCGTGCCGCGCACCGCGGACAGGCGCGGAGTTCCAAGCAGGGAGACATCATCGTACCAGGTCGTTCCACCCTCTCTTGCATACAGAGCGATGCCCATGCTCGCGGCCGTTTCAGGCGCGTTGATTTGCTTCGTGAAGTGCTGCCATTCTTCTTTGGTTTTCGGACAGGGAATGGGACCATGCCCGACGTGCGTCCCGTCCGAATCGTAGAAATGAATGCCGGCTCCCCCGGGGTCGACGCCGTCGGTCTTCACGCAGCCCGAGAAGATCAGCGTACAGCCACCTTCGACGGGCAGTCCGTACTTGTTCCATTGCAGCGGGGCTTTGTTCGTACCGGCAATGGGGTCCAACCATCGAAGACCTCCACTGGCCATTCCACTATGATGAACTTCGATATCGCGGAAGTGCTCGTTTCGATCGTTATTGCGCTTTGGGTGCCTGCTCCAAAAGGCGGGCAGATCATCCCCTTCTTCGAATCCACCGTTTTTCAACAGGTCATGCTGCGCGGCCACGACCACCCCTTCAATGCGGTTCTGAGCGGCCCACCCCGCCTGCTTTGTGCATATTGTCAGCCCGATTACCATCATCAGAGCAATGCATCTCGCCCTGTATCTTGCCATGTCGTTTCGCCTCCAGGTGTCTGGTACTCCCGGTCTGACCGGATGCGCATCCTTCCATTACCGAAGTTCGCTGGTGCGCCGCAGAACCCCTTGTGTAGAGCGCGACACCAGGGCTGAGGCCCCGGATTCTCAGGACTAGCTCAGTCATACTCACAACGAATACAATCGTAGTCGACATGATTACAGTGAGAGTACCCGCGCGGTGCTAGGACTTCCGGAGAGCTTGGGGAGAGGACGACGGTTACGAAACGTTGGGGCACGTAGAGATGTCCCGACATGTCGTGACGCTGTGCTACCGTATATCGAACTCCGATCTGACCAGTCTGCCGCAGCGGACAGAATCCTCCACTTGAGCAGGTACGTTTCCCGGGTTATATGCCTCAGACAGCTCTAAGAAACGAAAAATGGCGAATTTTGAGCGTGAAATTCGCCAAAATTCGCCATCTGGAGTAGGTCTATAAGCCGGGTTCTCCACTACCCACTCAGGGGCGAATTTCACGCTCAAAAACCCCGGAATTTGGGCTCGGAATTCCTTAGTCGCCTAGTTTCAGCCCTGCTCAAATCCCCGGCAGGTGAGGTATCTTATCATAGCATCCGCGAGCACGCGAGTCAACTACCAGATGGGAGCGTGGGCGTCGTCTGTAGCGGCTTCGGAGGATCACCTTCTACGGCTTATCACAGCACACTCAGTGCACGTACAAGTGAGGCAGGGTGCGACGGAGATGCGCAGAATTGGCGTTGCGGCTGTAGGCTGCGATCCCAAGCCTGTCTGCAGCCTATTGCGCCACAGAAACGTCAGCAGGAATTGACAGGTCCGGTGCCGTACTATACAAAATAGGCTTGGCATGCAACGGCGAAGCGGGGTATGATGACGAACCTGACTTGCCATCTGTACCGACGGCGAGAAGCACTTAGTAGGCGTGAGCAGTCTCCCGGAGTTGCGCCTCAGATCAGCTGCCTCGGTCCGTCGGTCCAGTTCGCAACACAGGCGGGACGTTGGCTGAAGACTTTCAAGGAGGCATGAGATGGCGAGAAAGACATTGTTGGTTCTGGTGATCGCGGCTGTGGCAGCCGTCGTGATTGCGTTGTTGCTGATGAAACCTCATCAGCCGAAGTCGGTCACAATTGGTTTCATTGGTCCGCTGTCTGGAGACAACGCTGTTTTCGGCATTCCCCAGAGGAACGCAGCCCAGCTCGCTGTGGATGAGATCAATGAACGTGGGGGTGTTCTGGGGCGCAGGCTGATCCTGGTTGTTGAAGATGACAGAGCTGATCCAAAGACTGCAGTCTCGGGTGCCCAGAAACTAACCAGCAGCAAGGACGTTATAGCGGTGATAGGGCATCCGAACAGCGGGTGTGCCATTCCGGCATCCAAGGTATACAACGACAGCGGCGTCGTATTCCTCACTACTACCGCGACAAATCCGAAACTGACCCAGCAGGGGTACAAGTACATCTTCCGGTTCGCCCCGACCGACGATGTTCAAGGTTTCTCAATTGCAGAGTTCATCTTTCGCAAGCTAGGCCACAAGTCCGTGGTCTTGCTGCATGACAATGGTGCATACGGCAAGGGGATTGAGAGTAAGGTCAAGATGCGTTACCAGCAGCTGGGAGGTCGGATCCTGCTGGAAGACGCTATCAACCCTCAGTCCCGGGATTTCAAGCAGATCCTGGCCAAGGTGAAGCAGTTTGCACCTTCCGTTGTGTTCTACGGCGGCATGCTTCCGGAGGGAACGAAATTAGTGAAGCAGGCCAAGGAGTTGGGCCTCGAGACTCAATTCGTGTTCGGCGACGGCTGCTATGACGAGACCTTCAGGAAACTGGCAGGTACGGACTGCCGAAACGTCTATGTTAGCTTCTTGGCTGCGCCAGTTGAGCAGATACCAGCCGCCAAAGGGTTCTACCTTAGGTATAAGAGTCGCCACGGTGAGACGCCCTCATTCTTTGCCCCCTATGCCTACGACGCCGTCCACCTTCTGGTCAGGGCCGTTCAAGAAAGTGGATCGGCCACCCGGGAATCCACACTGGAAGCTTTGAGGGCGCCGGGTTTCTCGTTCACCGGAGTGACCGGGCCGGCTAAGTTTGACGAACGAGGACAAGCTGTCGGCAAGTCGTTCTACTTCTACACATTCGATGCCGACGGTAAACTCGTCCTGTATGAGTGAGCTGATTGTGTAGGTGTGAGAAACCGAATGGTGGAATTATCTTTAGCTCCCACCTGTAGCCCGATCTACGACCCAGTACGTGCGTTCGGCTACAACGGGGGGACGTTCAACGAGTCAGAGGTGGCTTGCGCATTGCGCGAGCACCGGCCACTTACGCTCGACTTGGCCATTCCGGGACATTGTCTCAACGCCTGCGCGTATTGCGGGTATCATGGCGTGAACGCCGACGGGAAGCTGTCTCTGGAACAGATTCTCGATCTAACGCGCCAGTTCGCGGAGTTGGGTGGAAAGAGCATCAAGATCCTGGGAGAAGGCGAGCCGCTTCTCCGCGGAGACATACTGCAGGTGCTAGGGGCC
>Ga0114930_10000624_pt1 | contig 36605 bp, 33 predicted proteins | sample AnhtaG_FD_87300 | JGI IMG/M metagenome (GOLD analysis project Ga0114930, IMG submission 87300) | Deep subsurface microbial communities from Anholt, Denmark to uncover new lineages of life (NeLLi) - Anholt_01485 metaG | ecosystem: Environmental > Aquatic > Marine > Oceanic > Sediment | place... | reverse complement strand
TACATTATTTTGATAAATTGTAACTTGGATAAATAATGTCTATCGAGACACTTTAATCATCATGATATACTGATATTATAATTAGAAGAAATTCAATGACTTAAGAAATGTAAAAAACTTAAATCTTGTGATAAAAATAAAAAAATATATAAAAAATTAAGATTTTTAAAAAAAAGATTATAATTCTAGTGCTTGTTCTATATAAGATGGTTTTATAGTATTAAAAGCATTTCTTAAACTCTTTTCTGCGTCATATATGATAGTATCAATTATCTCCTTAACAGTTTCCACGCGATTAATTAGTCCGATACTTTGTCCTAAATAAACAGTCCCATCTTGAACATTTCCTTGATAGGTCATTTCTAGTTCAGCTAGTTCCCTTGCAACTTTTGACATTGAAAATTCTCCAGCTTGTTTTTCTTCTTTACTTTCAACTAAACCATGCGTTTCAGCAAGTTTATTCTTCCAGACTCTTGCAGGACCAAAAATCCCCGTTTTTAGTTCCGTATCAGATGTATTTGAATCAACAACAATTTGTTTGTAATTATCATGGAACTCACATTCTTTTGACGAGATGAATCTTGAACCCATTGCAATAGCACCAGCCCCCATGGATAAAGCGGAAGCTAAACCCTCACCAGTAGCATAACCTCCCGAAGCAATTACAGGAACATCTGGTAATTTTTGTCTTATTTCTTGTAAAAGGACTAATGTGCTTATATTCTCGTAAGATTGATGTCCTCCACCTTCACTTCCAGTTGCAATAATTCCGTCAACTCCACTGTCTACTAGTTTTTTAGCTAGATAAAGCGAAGGGGCTACATGGAAGTGTTTAATTCTTGAACCTGTTTCTTTTAATTTTTCAAAATGTTTGTTATACATCAGTTTAGGTGAACCAGCACTTGTAATTAAATAAACACATTGTTCTCTTATTTTCGGATTTTCCATGATAAATCGAGGAAGTTGCCTGCAAAGTTTTATGGCGTCAGGTTGTAATCTAGCCGTTCTAATGTTAAATCCAAAAGGCTTATCGGTGTGTTCTACTACATATTCCATGCTTTTCTTCATTTCATTTAAAGTTACACTTCCGTGCAAAGTAACATGGCTTAATACACCTAATCCTCCCGCCTCCGATACAGCTACAGTTAATTTCGTAGTATAAAACGGACCCATTGGTGCACTTAAAATTGGATGTTTAATTCCAAGCATCTTGGTAATATTCGTTTCAATAACCATTTGATATCACTTTCTTTTTTGTTAGATTTTATAGTAAATTTATTCAAATATTTATTTATATAAATAAATAATTTATCAAAGATGAAATTTAGTATATAAATGTTTTCCTACACTTGCAATGGTTAAAACTTCTTACTTTTTACCGAATCCTCATTCACTGAATGAGCGTTCATTTATTTTGTGTTGATCTTTATTATTCAACGAAAAATATTATTCACCGAAAACGCCGTATATCAGATTTTAACGAAGGTCTATTAATTGAGTAATAATTATTCGAAATTCGACAATTTTCCCTTTATTATTTTAAAACCGAACTCTTAATATAATAAGTATTTAATGAATTAGGAACCTAATCCTCATAAAAATTAAAAAAAAATCGGGAATAAAATGAGTAAAGATTGAGATATAATAAAAAAGGCTACAATTCTACTGTTTGTTCTATATAAGATGGTATTATACTATTGAAGCATTTCGTAAACTTTTTTCAGCATCATGTACGATAGTATCAATTATCTCCTTTACAGTTTCCACGCGATCAATTAATCCGATACTTTGTCCTACATAAACAATACCTTCCTGAACATTTCCTTTATAGGTCATTTCTAATTCAGCTAGTTCCCTTTGAACTTCGTTAGTTGAAGTTTCTCCAGCTTGTTTTTCAATCTTACTTTCAACTAAACCATGCGTTTCAGCAAGTTTATTCTTCCATACTCTTGCAGGACCAAAAATCCCCGTTTTTAGTTCCGTATCAGATGTACTAGCATTAACTACAAGTTGTTTGTAATTATCATGGAATTCGCATTCTTTAGATGCGATAAATCTTGAACCCATCGCAATAGCACCGGCACCCATAGATAAAGCGGAGGCTAATCCTTCACCAGTAGCGTAACCTCCACAAGCAATTACAGGAATATCTGGTAATCTTTTTCTCATTTCTTGCAATAGGACTAATGTACTAATCTTTTCGTATGACTGATGACCTCCACCTTCGATTCCAGTTGCAACTATCCCATCAACTCCACTGTCTACCAATTTTTTAGCTAGATAGATTGAGGGGGCAACATGGAAATGTTTTATTTGTGAACCAGATTCCTTTAATTTCTCAAAATGTTTGTTATACATCAGTCTCGGTGAACCCGCACTAGTAAGCACATAGACACACTGATCTCTCATTTTTTGGTTTTCATAAATGAACCTAGGTAACTGCCTACAAAGTTTTATGGCGTCAGGTTGTAATCGGGCAGTTCTAATATTAAATCCAAACGGCTTATCGGTGTGTTCTATCACATATTCCATGCTTTTTTTCATTTCATTTAAAGTAACTGTCCCATGGAGTGTGACATGACTTAATACACCTAATCCTCCAGCTTCTGACACTGCTACCGTTAATTTAGTTGTAAAAAACGGACCCATTGGTGCGCTTAAGATTGGATATTTAATTCCAAGCATCCTGGTAATATTTGTTTCAAATACCATTTAAATCACTTTCTTTTTTGTTAATTTTTGTTCAAATATATTTCGATATAAAAATTAATTAAAATTTATTAAATTTTTCTATATAACCCTTTATTTTTTTAAAACTGAACTCTTAATATAAGTATTTAAAGAATTAGGAACTTAATTCTCATAAAAATTAAAATAAAATAAAATCGAAATCAAAATGAGCGAAAATAAAGTAATTGTTGCAAATAGAGGTATGGTAAGGGCAGACTTTAACTTCTGGGTCGGCCAGTACTTAGATAAATTTTTCGATAATTTAGAAAATAAGAAAATAGTTGGTAATAAATGTCCTAAGTGCGATGATGTCTTTGTACCTCCAAGGAAAATTTGTGGAAAATGTAATGTAGTAATCCCACTCGATCAAAATTGGGTAGAATTACCAGATACAGGTACGTTAGTAAATTATACTATAACACCCTATAGAGTTAACGATAGAACTCATAGAAAAGCTAAAGATTTTTTAATTGGAATGGTACAAATTGATGGGAGCAATACATCTATAATCTATAGGCTTTTAAATCTAGAACCTAGTGAAGTAAAAATTGGAATGAAAGTAAAGATAGAATGGGTAGAGAAAACAAAAGGAAACCCTTCAGATATTAAGGGCTTCGTAAAAATATGAGGTGAGATGGATTAAATGGAAAAAGTTGGAATTGTAGGGTATTATCAAGTAAAATTACATTCAGACGCTAATTATGGACGATACGAGATGATATTTGAAGCTGTAAGAGGTGCTGTAGACATGGCAGGTTTAAAGAAAAAAGATATTTCTACAGTAATTTCATGCACAAACGACTATTACGATGGGCGTACTATTTCAAATTGTTTTACCGTCGAAGTTGGTGGAGGTTATATGGCAGACGAGAGTAAAGTAGAGATGGATGGAGCGCATGCTGTTTTATATGGATTGATGAGAATTTTATCGGGGAACCACAAATTAGCAGTGGTTTGGGGAGGAAGTATGCCTTCGTGTTTTCCTTATCATTCTGCTCGGTTATTCGAAACTGATCCTACTTGGGAAAGACCATTAGCATATGTGAATGATATCACTTCAGCAGGATTTCAGATGAGATCATACATGGAAAAATATGGAGTTAGTGTTGAAGAAATTGCTAGAGTAGCAGTAAAAAATCGACAGAATTCTGCTAAAAACCCCTTAGCTTTAGCAGAAGCTCAAAACTCAAATATTGATGTTAAAGAAGTGTTGGCTTCTGGTATATACGCAGATCCTGTTACTGAATTGATGGTTGCTCAACCTTGTGATGGTGTTGCTGCTTTACTGTTAGCACCTGAACGACAGGCCTTAAGAATAACTGATAATCCAGTTTGGATTACTGGTGTTGGATATTCTCAAGAAACTTATTATCTTGGAGACCGTAATTTATATGAAAGCAAATCCATGGAGTTAGCTGGGAAAACTGCATTTGAGAGCGCTGGAATTAAGGAACCTAGAAGTGAAATTGATGTAGCAGAACTATATGAGGCTTATGCTCACGAGGAATTAATTTTGTCGGAAGCATTAGGATTAGCACAAAAGGGGAAAGGAGCAAATCTCAATTCTGAAATTAATGGAGATGTCTCAATAAATCCTTCTGGTGGGGCTACTAGCGGTAATCCACCTTGTGCAACTGGTTTGATTAGGGTAATTGAAGCAGCCAAACAATTGAGAGGAGAAGCAAATGGATATCAAGTAAATAACGCTAAGAAAGCTATTGCTTCAGGTCAAATTGGTATGTGTGCTCAAAATAATATTTTATTTGTATTGGAGGGAGGTAATTAAAAATGGGGAGACAGGTAGCTATAGCATCAGCTGGTTTTAGTGAACACGCTTCAAAAAGGTCTGATGTTAATATGGCAGAATTGGTAAGCGAAGCAGTTGAAGATTGCTTAAAGAATGCCCCTGGTGTAGAATTTGATGATATTGATGCGTTTGTAAATGGTAATATGCCTGCATTTGAGGGTTCAAATATGCCAGAATTATGGATGACAGATTGGATGGGGGCAAGGAATAAACCCTTGTTAAGAGTAACAACTGGTGGTACGACAGGAGGGACTGTAGCAATAGCAGGGTATTATACGGTTGCTGCAGGTTTACCTAAAGTGGATACTGTTTTAGCAATAGCGTTTGAACAACAATCTCAGGGAGATACAAGCGTTGGTCTTGCAAGCGTTGCGTATGGTGAAATCTCAATTTTAAATACGATGGGTATTCCCTATGATCAATTATCTCGACTTTTATCTGCAGGAGCAGCAATAGGTGTAGCCGCGTATCAAGCTACAACTTATATGCGTAAAACTAATATTACAGAAGCGGATTTAGCAAGAGTAGTCGTACAGAATAGGCATAACGCTGCAAAAACGTGGTGGACGCACTTAAAAATGCCGGACCTAACAATTGAAGAAGTACTCGACACACCTTACATATCTTTCCCATTAAGATATGGTATGGTCTGTCCTGCTTCAGATGGAGCATGTGCCATGCTTTTTACAACTGAAGAAAAAGCGAAGGATATGTGTGATATTCCCGTTTATGTAAATGGAGTAGCTAGTGTAGCTAATGAAACTGCTGTTCTTGGGTATGATGGAAGTGGTACGGGGCAGATTGATCCATCAGATCAATTGGGTGCTATGAAATCATCTGAATTAGCTTACCATCAAGCGGGTATTTCTTTTCCAAGAAAAGAAATTGATTACGCTGAAGTGTATTCTCCGTTCCCAAATCAAGAACTTATGTGGGTCGAAAAACTAGGATTATTTGAAGAAACTACTGCTCCTAAAATGTATGAAACTGGGGTAACTGCTTTAAAGGGGGAACTCCCAATAAACTGTTCTGGTGGAGTTAATTCAACAAATGCCATTGGAGCATCAGCAATGGAGAGACCCGCAGAAGCAGCTCTCCAAATAATGGGCAAAGCTGATAATCAAGTTCCAAAGACGGTGCATACTTCAATAGGACACGGTTGGGGTGGTTCGCTTAATTTGTGTACTTTAATGGTAATGTCAGACGAACCCCAAAGAAAATGGAGGTGAAATAAATGTCAAAATTAACGCAAAGAAAATCTCTCGATTACATTAAAAAAGACTATGTGAGGACGCGTACAATGCCAGCTAATTGGTATTTAGCGAGTTATAAATATAAATTCAACATCACTCATAACAGTTATTTTTTAAAAAAATTGAAAGATAAAAAATTAGTAGGAAACCAATGTTCGGGTTGCAACAGAGTATTTTTTCCACCTCGATTAGTTTGTGGAAAATGTTTAATAAAACCAAATAAATGGGTTGATCTTAGAGAAACTGGGAGCGTTGCTACATTTGCTATAGTATATCTAAAGGATCCAGAAACGGGTGAATTTCAAGAAAAACCAACCGTATTAGTTCACCAAGATGGAGCAGATACCGCAATTATTACCCAATTGAATCCTGAAGTTGATTTTAAAGACACTTATGTTGGGATGCCTGTTAAGGTCCATTGGGCCGAAAATAGAACTGGTGGATTAATGGACATTGAGTACTATGATGTGTTAGAAGATGACGCTGAAGATTTAAATTCACCATAAGATTAAATAATCTTTTTCTTTCATTATTTTTATTTATAATTTTAGCTTGTTAACCATTATTTAGGCAAAAGTATAAATTTCTTTCTTACACAATTTTTAAAATATGGAATCAAAAACAAATGATTTGTTAGATCTAATTAGATCTCGAAGATCTATCCGAAATTTCATTTATAAGAAAATCGATAATGATACAATAAAAGATATATTAGATTGCGGTCGTTGGGCGCCTTCTGGTCGAAATAGCCAGCCATGGAAAGTGTGTATTGTGGCACACCCTACGGTCAAACGAATGATAGCAGAGCAATCGAAGTATGATGGTATTATTGAAAGTGCCTATCTTAATTTCGTTGTCTTCTTAGATTTAGAAAGAGGCTATGATCGTGTAAAAGATGTTTTAGCTTTAGGGGCTTTTATTCAAAACATGCTATTAGCTGTTCATGCAAAAGGATTAGGTGCAGTTTGGATAGGAGAAATCTTAAAAAATAAAGAGAAAATTAGCGAAATCTTTAAATATTCTCCAGAAAAATATGAACTAATGGGAGTTCTCACTGTTGGCTTAATTGACGAATCTCTTGAAAAAGAAGAAGAAAGAAAGAGAAGACCATTAGATGAATTTATAGAATGGTTCTAAAAATTTAATTATCTCCAAAAATGAAATATTTCCGAGAAAATTGGTCCTATCCAGTAGTGGAATTCAACCCAATAGACATATGTCAATCCAAGATATAAATAAGCATATAAAAATGCAAAAACGAATCCAAAAATCACATCGCTCGGAAAATGGACCCCTAAAATCAGACGCGAAAATGCCATTATTACACCCAATCCTAAGACTACAACAAATATAATCCAACTGTTAAAATAAAAAGTAAAAACCATTCCAAATAAAAGAAAGAACGTTACATGACCGCTCGGGAACGATTTTCCTTCTGATTCTGACATTAGGTAAGGTATCCTTATAAATTCGTCATGTTGTTTTACACCCTCTTTCTCAAGTTTGATAAAAGGCCTATTTCTTCTAACAATTCCATATCGAATAATGAGATGAATAATCATAGATTGGTCAAATGCTCCTGTGAACAATACGAGCAAATCATAATCTTTAGTTACATATCCATAAATAAACCATGTTATCCACACAAGACCCCAAAAATACAAACTCCCGAAAAAGCTAAAAACTTTCGCAAATTGCTTTGTTCTCTTAGAAAAATCGCTCTTATAGAGACTAAGAAATGTTTTATGATCCCATTTCTCAATTTTTTCTATATATTCAGATAGCAACGCAATAAACCTATTAGACTTGTTGATTGGGAAATATCGTAAATTGTGATATTAAAACTTTTTCCTACTCATAAACAGTTTAATACTTTTAATCATCTTGATAAGCTTGATTTCAACTCTATGTAGTTTCAACATTAACTATGTAGAACCAACAAGTATAAAAATGATTGAGCTTAAAGTACTATAATAACATTAATAATTTTTGTTTTGAGTACAATAAAGAGTAACTATAATACAACAGGAATAAAAATTATGAATGAAGAAAGTTTTAATGGCTTTTCAGAAGAAAATCTCCGTCTTATAGCCCTCCGGAAAGTTAATTTCAGGCTGTCAGTAAAGATTCATGCTGGTGTATACATTACTGGTTGTTCTTTGCTGGTTTTGATAAATTGGTTCTTTACACCCGGAAATTGGTGGGTATTATATCCTATTTTTGGTTGGCTTATTGGTCTTGTAGAGCACTATACTTCTTATATTGTCTATGCAAGGGGAGTATATCCAATGGCAAAAAGAGCTGTGATTTTCCATTTAATGGCATACATATTCGTGTTAATACTTTTATTTGTGATTAACATACTAGTAAATCCCTTATTTTACTGGGTAATTATACCAGCTATTTTTTGGGGAGCAGGTCTAATAATTCACATTATTACATATTTAGTTTATCATCGTGGAGCGACTGAGGAAGAAGAAGGGATGAAATCAAGAAGAGAACGCGCTGTTGAAAAAGAATTAGAAAAGATGCAAAAACGATTAAAAAAAAAATAGGATTTGAGGAGTTAAACTAAAATGTGGCTAGCAAAATTTTTAGATCTTGAAGATGACATTGAAGAGTTAAGATCTAAAGCCAAACAAGAAATCTTTGAAAAAATTACTAAAAGTAAACTAACTCCTCTTGAATTTACTATAATTGAGGTAATTTTCAATAATCACCCTCTATCTGGTTACGATTTAATTCAAGCTTTGAATAAACACTTTGCTGGGACATGGCAAGCTAAATCTGGAACAATCTATCCGATATTATCAAAATTACAAAAAAATGGATTCTTAAATTCTAAAATAGTCAAGAGTCCAATTGGACCTTTAAGGAAACTATATACTCTAACAATTGCAGGTGAGGAACTATTAAAATTAACAGTAAATAAAAATTATTCAGAACAACTTCTTCTTATTGAGAATTTTATAGTAGAGTTGTCTTCTATTTTCATTAAATCGCATCCTAAAGAAGTTAGGAAAGAAATTCTAGAAGAAGTAGAAGCTACTCTAAATCAATCCTTCGAAAGGATAAAAGATAATATTCCATCAACTCTTAAATATAGAGCAAAATGTTCAAACTGCGGCTCCGAAATCGATAGAAAAGTAGCTTATTGTCCTCATTGTGGAACCAATTTATCTCCCAATAAAGAAAGAAATGTGGAAATGATTGATAAACAAGATTAAAACCATAATACCTTTTTTTCCTTTTATACTTAAAAGAAAATGAGTTTTACAATTAAAAAAATAAAATTAAAAAAATAAAGGGCGAATTTCATGAATTTGCCTTATTCTATACCAATATTTAGTTTCCTGAAAATTTTTTCTATTGTGTCGCTTGCCAAACTTTTTAAAATGTCTTCTAATGGAGCTAATACCTCATCTTTCTGCATCGTTCGGTTCTTACTAATCCTTCCCTCCTTGACTTCAAAACTACTTTGAGCCCAGGAGTTATCGTTGTTAAATGTAAACCAAATGTTCCTATAAGCCCCTTCTGATCCTCCATTTCGCGCTAAAGGTTTATCTACTATTGGTACTTCTGGATCCTGTAAATAACACCAATCTAAAATAACCCACTCTAGTTTACGTTCTGATTCTGGGCGATCTGCTAAATAGATGCAGTACGCGTGTCCACCCAATTCTGTATCTGATGGCGCAAAAACGGGATCAGCCATAACTTGAGCTGCACATACTTTAACTCTCCAGGAAGGAACGCCTGCATTAATTAACAAGCTCGCAATTAAGATGGCTCCATCTTCGCAATCTCCAATTTCAGATTGAATTGATTCGAAGGGAAATAGCCAGAATTCAGGACAATCCGCTGTGAGGTCATCATATTTATATTTTAGAAAATTGCATACAAAGTTCTGGATTTTTAAAGCCGTTTCATTTGGAGTGCCTTTCCTTAATTCTAATTGCGTTATAACGTGCCACAATATCGCATCATTTCTCTTTATAAACGCTTTCACATCCACATCTATTTGTTTTTTATACGATTCTCCCCTCAAAGCTCGTCCAGTGTATATGATTGGTGCCTTTTCCCATTTATCGCTCCAATACTCTGGACCGAATTTTCCATAATCCTTCTCAAATTGTTCAAAAGGCTTGTAGTTTGGTATTCTCGGTATCGTTGAGTCTGGGGTAGTTTCTTTCTTTGGTGTTGGCTTTTTTTTAACCTTATCTTCTTTTTTAGGTACTTTTGCTAAATTTTTTGCCTCGCTAATCCAATCCTCTATATTTTTTAATGTCGGAACCTTAGAAAGAATTTTGGGATTTTCTTTCTTTAATTCCTTTAACTTCTCAACCGTTGTTTTTGCGTTTCGATAAGCAAATTCCTTAACAGAATCTATCCCTATTAGGTTTATTGCATTGGCAATTTCAGCATTCACGCCTTGGATCCTCATTAAATCGGCGTGTTCTTGCCATGTGTCTAGTGCTTTTACTGTCACACCTATACTTCTTGCTAATTGTTTAATCTGATAGTAACTTAAATCCAGAAGATCTTCCACTTCCTTTATACCTGCTTTTTCTAGAAGTCGGGCGTGTTTTTCTTCTAAACCAATAATTTCAGTTAATTTCATTTCAATCCCTATTAAATTATATTAAATTAATATTAAATAAGAAATAATGAAAATATGAATTTTATTCTTTTCATAGATCTATATTTTTATAAAAAAGAATGTGGCGGGAGGGAGATTCGAACTCCCGAAGGCCTTTGCCACTGGATCTTAAGTCCAGCACCTATAATCGGTCTTGACCCTTCTAAACCATAAGACCTTTGACCAGACTCGGTAATCCCGCCAGTTTATTATGATATTAATAAAATTCTTTTATGATAATAAGATGTTTTTATCAAGTCTAATAGGTTTTAAGTGTACTATTGAGAAATTTTAGTTTAAATTTAAATTTTTACCTTAGGGATTAGCCTTCTCACTAGTATTCTATTTTGTTTGAAGGATATGGAAACATTAATTCTATTTTTAATTTTTAAAATAGTTTGGAACATTATTAAATGTATGAGTTAACTAAGAAAAATAAAAATAAATAAATAATAACAAGATATTAAGTTTATAATAAAACAAATATAATGATTTTATAATCTTCTACGAGGTTTATTATTTGCCAGTTGGAATACTAATTATTCGTTGGGATAACGAAATTGGGCCGATAAACGAAGGTTTTTACCCCGATAACCTCAAAATTACAAATAACTTGCTCACACAAGTGTATTCTTCACACAGATATCAATCACTTAAACCGGGATTCGCTAGCATTTCTTTAAAGAATAATAAAGTCGTTTCCTTTTTCTCTGGTGTAGGAGATGACCACATTAGCGTGGAGAATTATGTAGTTGCCCTGTTATTGCGTAGAGATGAAAAACCAGGCAAATATCGAGAAATTCTAAAAACGATAGCTGCCGAAATATTAGACAAAACTCAAGATGCTAAATTTTTAAATCTTCTTCCTAACCTTTTTAAGAATTTGGCTAAAATTTAAAGTTTTAAATCTTAAAATTAAGTATATTAAATATTCAATTTAGTTTATTCTATCTTCTTTACAACGATTTTACCCGCATCGTTGATTTCGACAAGATCAACATCCTGCAAATTTTGGACTATTTTTTTTACTAGTACTATAGGAGAACTAATAGCATTTCTCAAATCTTCCATTCCCATTGATCCAACTTGCTCTAATATTAAGAACGCTTTGAATTGGGAGTCGCGTTCCATCAATCCAGTTAATTTATTGTAGTAATTAATCTTTTTTGAGTTATTTTTTTTAAATTCTCTAAGATCTTCAATTTCGTAATTAAGCTTTACTACTGCTTCATCAGCTTCTCGTTTTTTATCTAGAGCGTCTTCTAATTTATTGAGCAAATTTTCCTGTCGAGTTCGAATCTCGGCAAACCTTGATTTTAAGTCTTTAGCTTCTGAGGTAGCCTCAGTGGATGTCAGTTTACTATCTAGCAGAAAAGTGTCTAAGTCGGCAATTTTACTAGCTAATTCCTTCCTTTCTTCTAGATGGTCTAATCTTAACTGTTCGAGTTCTCTTTTCCATTTTTGATCCATGTCTGATAACAATTTTATTTGTTCATCTTGAAGTTTATCGGCAAAGGCCTGAATTTCCCGTACCTTGTTTTCTAAGGATTTAATAGTTTCATCTTTCAATAACAATTCTGAATTTCTCTCTGCTATTTCCATTTTGAGATTTCCGATTGATTCAAAACTCTCATCGAGTTTTCGATGAGTTGGGATACTTTGTTTCTTCATAAAATCCATTTCCTTTTGAATCGCAATAACTTCCCCCTGAGCAAGCTCTAAATCTAATTCTCTTTGGTTAAGCGTTGCTCTCTGAGTTCCGACCAATTCTTTTAATTCTAATACATCTTCTGGAATATCATACAATCTGGTTATCTTAACTTTCTGTTCTTCAATAATCTTTTCATGATTTTGGATAACTCTCTTTTGTTTTTCTAACAATTCTAGTAATCTGTCAATCTTAGACTGAAGAACTGCTGTTTCTTTTTCGCTCGATTCGATATTATCAATCGCATTTAGGAGGTCTTTAGGCATGGTTATTTACTCATGTTTTTAATTAAAACTTTTATAAATTCTTCAATTATTTAATATAAAAATTTATTTTATAATCATTGAAACCATTTAATGTTATTATTGAGATAATAGATTCAATTTATATACTTATCGAAATGATAAGAATATAGTAGCTACCTATGAGTTTATTATTTTTAAAGAAGTAGAGGTTAGTTGAAATTCCCGTTTATTATTTTAAACCAGAAGGTATTGATCCATTTATATTTGTTATTTACAACTATAAGAAGAGTCAAAATATTATACATCTAAGAGAGATCGATTTTTTTCAAGCCGAATCGGATGTTATAAAGCATGTTATGAATAAAAAACTAAAATTGGCTGATATTAATAACAAAAAAGTATTTTCCATTTTATTGGAAATGCAAAACATTATCAACGCATACTTGAAGGATGGTAAAATAAATTTGTTCAAAACCTTAAAAGAAATGGGTATATCGTTTGATCTCGATGATAAATTCAATACGCCATTTTCTAAAAGCGTTTTAAAAGCTCTTCTTAAAATTAAACCTGGTGAGATAACTACTTATTCAGACTTAGCAAAAAGCATTAATTCAAAGGCTTACAGAGCTGTAGGGGGTGTCCTTAGGAACAACTGTCTTCCGTTAATTGTTCCTTGCCACCGAGTTGTTAAGAAAGATGGGAAGCTTGGCGGATTTATGGGGAAAATGGATGAAGATTGGCAAACCAATCTAAAAAGGAGTTTATTAAAAATAGAAGGTAATATTATTTCAGACTGAATTTACATATTAAATAACCTCGAATCTCTCCTTTAAGATAACGTATTTTGTAGGAATTTGTGCTAACAGAAACTAATTTATAAGTTAATAACTTCTAAATCATATCATGGTTAAAATATCTACTCTACAACCCTATTGCCCAAATAACGCAATCGAATTTACCACAAATCCTTATGATGTAATAGGCAAAGAAGAAGAGGAAGAATTAAAGAGGAATAACAACTCGCTTATTCATTTGATTTTACCCGATGGTGAAGGAGAGGAATTATATCATAATGCTTTATCGGCTTATGTGAGGTTTAAGGAGTCCAGTACAATCATCCGAGAAGAAAATCCATGTATTTTTGTTTATCGTCAAGAATCTGTCGAATTTAATCAAGAAGGTTTAATTATGGGAGTAGCTCTTGATGACTACGAAAAAGGTAATATCGTAAAACACGAACACACTCGAGAAAAGCCTCTTAAGGATCGGACTAGGCATATTGAGACAACAAATGTAGCTGCTGGCCTTGTTTGGTCAGTTTTTCGTGCTGATATTGAAATTAATAAATTAATTGCACAAATTAAAAAAGGAAACCCTAAATACGATTTTGAAAAATATGGTTATCGTCATATATTGTGGCAAGAAACTGATTCTACAATCATTAACAAGTTAGCCAAATTATTTGAGAATAAAAAAATATATATCGCAGATGGGCATCATAGAGCAGCAAGTGCAGCAGAGTATCGCAAACATCAATTAAAAAATGAAAATAAAACCGAAAAACCTGAAGCACCATGGCAATATTTACTGTCTTATGTGGCCTCAGACGATCAAATACGGATTTTACCTTATAATCGCGTAATTAAGAACTTAAGAGATGATGAGGATAATTTCATAAAGAAATTAGCAAATATCTTTGAAGTTAGAAAAGTTAATAAAGCTTTTAATCCGGATATGAAAAATACACTTGCTATTTGCATTAGAGGAAAATGGTTTGAGTTGGTTGCTAAAGATATAACGTTCAACTCAAAGAGAGATAGTTTAGATGTAGCCATCCTTCAAGATAAAGTTTTGGAGCCAATTTTAGGAATTTTAAATGTCCGTGCTGATGAAAACATCTTTTTTGTAGGGGGTATTCATGATCCAACTATTATGGAAAAATACATTACAGATGAGGGAAATGACATTTTCTTCAACCTGTTCCCTGTACATATAAAAGATTTAGAATCAATTGCTGATTCTGGAGGAGTAATGCCTCCCAAATCAACCTGGTTCGATCCTAAGCTTTTATCCGGTTTGGTGTTACACGATTTAAGAGAAGAGTGACCAAAAATCTATAAATCAGGAGCTTAAAAGTTTGAGTAATAATTTTGAACTAAAAAAAAGGTATGGGACTTGCTCTAAAGATTGCTACGGGTCATGTGTATTTATGGGGGAGTGGAACGATCAAGCTCCTGAGAAAAAATTAATAATTGCTAAACCTCTTAAGGAACATCCCTTTACTAATGGCTTTTTTTGTCCGAAATTAAATAACAGAGAAAAATTGCTTTACCATCCTAATCGTTTAAAAACAGCATTGATACGCTCGGGTTCTAAAGGTTCAAATTCCTTTAAACCAATTAGCCTTGATAATGCGGTAAACCTTATTTCGGAAAAATTAGCAGCAACCAAAAATAGATTTGAACCCTCGTCTATTGTAGCTGCTCATTATACAGGAAATAGCAGTTTAATATCACAATTTTCTCCAATTAGATTCTTCGGCAAAATTGGCGCTACAGTAATAGCTGATGGTACATGTAATGAAGCTGGAATTTATGCGTTAAGTCAAATGTTTGGTAATTATTCCACTACAAATCCTTTCCAAATTTACAATCCCAACAATAAATTAATTGTAGTTTGGGGGTGTAATTTAGCTGATCGAAATAATCACGCTTATTTCTTAGTTAAAAAAGCAATAAAAAATGGCTCACTTGTTGTCGTAGTGAATCCAATTAGGACTAAATTAGGCGAGAATGCTAGCTTATTTCTCCAATCTCTTCCAGGTACAGATTATCTGATTGCAAAATATATTATGAATAAAATCGTAGTAAGTGGAAAATACGATAAAGATTTCCTCATTCAGCATGTTGACAATTACAAAAGTCTTTTAGCAAAAGTTGAAAGGATTGATGAAAACAAAATTATCCAACAAACTGGTCTAACCCGTGAAATTTTAGAAAGTATTACTAATCTACTCGTTAAATTTCAGCATAAAACTCTGTTCATAGCAGGATTTGGACCTCAGAAGTATTTTTACGGTGGGAAAAATCTGAATGCAATCGCGCTAATCCAAATCCTCCTCGGGAATTTTGGAAAACTAGGTACAGGTTTTTTATTTTCTCAGAGTGGCTTTAATAAGGAATTCACAAATCCACTTATGAATTATATCACTCATCCAAAATTATACCCTCAATATAACAAGATTCCCCTGGTAACTCTAGGATCCTCTTTAAGCTCGAATAGATTTAAGATGTTATTTATATATAATCTTAACCCTGCGAGCTCTCTCCCAAATCAGACCATATTAAGAAAAGCTTTATCCCGAGACAATCTTTTTGTAGTAGTATTGGACATGTTTCTAAACGAGACAACAAAATTTGCAGATGTAGTTATCCCCGCAAAATTCGACCTTGAATGTTATGATTTAATAACACCGTATTTTACACCTGGGATATCCGTAAATCAAGGAGGACCATGCCCATACGCGGATTGTTTATCAAATTACGAGTTCTTTCAACTTTTAGCCAAACAAAATGGATGGGGAGATGACATGCTTTTTCAAGAAACTCAAAAAGATATCTTCGAAAAATGCATTGAACTATTACCTAAAAATGCTCAACAAAGTTTAAACCTAAATGGATATTACATCCCGTTCGGAATTGATGATATTCCTTTTGAAGATTTAAATTTTCCAACTTTCAATGGAAAAATTCAAATTCAGATTTCCGATTTGGAATTATTTGACCCCAAGCTAGATTTTCTCTTACATCGAAATCAGAATGAGTTTCATTTACTCTCTCCGGCTCATAAATTTTTCATACACTCTCAAATGGGCGAAATTCATAGAGAATTCGAGAGTGTTTTCGGCAAAATCTTTTTAAATTCCTATGATATTGAATTAATCGGGCTAGAACTACACGAAACTGTATTGGTTTCTAACAAATTTGGTGAATCGAAATTTATATTAGATCAAAATAATGCTTTAAAACCTGGAACTGCTTTAATTTATTCTGGTTTACCATTTGCTAACACAATTTATGAGAATGTTAATTTTTTCACTCCAGAAAAACCCGAGGAATCAGAACTTTCAGGAGCATTCTTTTCTGTGATTGTAAAAATATCTAAAATTTAAGCGTTAAAGAGTCTCAAACAGAAGAAAAATTAAATAAAAAAAAAGTTTTTCATAGATTTTTTAAGTAATTTGACATTTTTACAGCGATTTTCGTAGCTGCGTAGATTTGAGTTTCTATAGTCTGAGCTCCAAGATGAGGAGTAAGAATTAAATTCCCTTCGCACTTAATTAATTCCGTATCTTTTAAAGGTTCCTCTCTAAAAACATCTAATGCGGCTCCACCGATCTCCTTATTTATTAAGGCATAAATTAAAGCCTTTTCTTCAATAAGCTTTCCTCTAGCAGTATTAATAAGTATAGAATCTTTTTTCATCAGTTTTATGTTTGTTGCATTAATAGTTTTCTCTGTCTGAGGTGTTGCGGGGAGATGTAAAGATACAATTTGTGCGTCTTGGAGTAATTCATCAATAGAAGAATAAATATTACATCCTATATTTTTAGCTTCTTCCACAGCTTCAGCCCCTTTACTGAATCTTGAATAGACTCCGACTTCCATTTCTAAAGCTACTGCTTTTTTTGCTAGTTGTTTTGCTATATTGCCAAATCCTATTAAGCCTAATTTTTTCCCTTTCAGCGTATAACCGAGATATTTCTTTTTGTTCCATTCTCCGTTATGCATAGTTCGATCAGCATTTGATATATGCCTAGCTAACGTAAACATTAAACCTAAAGCTAATTCTGCTACAGAGACGGAAGGTGCTTCTGGTGTGTTTAAAACTTCAATCTTTAATTCCGCTGCTTTTTCCCTATCAACGTTATCTAACCCTACTCCTGCTCTTCCAATAGCTTTAAGGTTTTTTGCGTGTTCTAAAACCTCTGCCGTTAACTTGGTTCGAGAACGTATAACAATCCCATCATAATTCCCAATTTCATTTTTAAGCTGTTCATTAGTTATCTCGAAGTTTGTAACAACCTCAAACCCATTATTCTTGAAGATCTTTATTCCCTCTTCCTGTAATTTATCGCTAATTAAAATCTTCATATGAATCACAATTTATTCTTAAAATCAGATTACTAATATTTTTAGTACGATTATATTTTAAGAACTTTTGTTTAATTAAATAGCTATCATTAATGATCCTAACCAATTGTTCAAGTAAAAAAATCGTAGAAAATATGAGTAAAAAAAGAATGGTTAAATAAATTAATTTTATTAGTTCAATCTTAAGTCAGATACGATATTAGTTAGAACTTTTAGCATTTCTTCTAGCGCTTTTACTGTAATCTCACCCATATGACCAATACGAAAAGTTTTATTTTTCAAGTCACCATATCCATTGACAATCCGATAGCCTTTAGCTAATAGCGTTGAAACCATTTTCGCAATATCAATATTTAAGGAATTTCTCATAGTAGAAACTGTATTCGATTCATACCCTTTTTCTGGAAACATTTCAAAATTAGCATCCCTTGCCCACATTCTTGTGCGCTTTCCTAGTTGGATGTGTCTTTCAAATCTTTTTTCTAGCCCTTCGTGGTTTAAGATATAGTCTAACTGTGCAGCTAATGCTCGAATTTGAGGGATAGGTGGTGTAGTTGGCGTTTGATGCTTTTCATTTCGTTTCACCATATCAAGAAAGTCGAAGTAGAATCCTCTATTTTTAACTTGAGGGACTTTTTCGATTGCTGCGGGGGATATTGAACATAACGCTAATCCGGGTGGTATGGTAAAAGCTTTTTGAACTGATGCTAAACATACATCAATTCCTAATTTATCAACTTCAACTTTAATTCCTGCCATAGATGAAGTTGCATCAACGCATACCAAAGCACCAAAATCTTTAATAACCGGAATAACATCGTTAATTGGATTATAAACTCCAGTAGAAGTTTCGTTTGATTGTATAAAAACTACAGCGTAATTATCTTTATTTAATGCTTCTTGGGCGACTTCAGGAGTTATCGCTTTACCCCATTCCACACTTTCCTTTACCGCTATTTTCCCGTTGTTAACGCCAATTTTGTACCATCGATCTCCAAATGCTCCAATCGAAAAAAATAAAGCTTTCTCATCCTCTTTAACTAAGTTCCTTACGCATGCTTCCATTAAACCAGTCGCACTCGATGTAGAGATAAGAATTGTGTTGGATGTGTACAAAAGCTTACTTATTCCCTCTTCTACAAGTTGATGCATTTCTGCGTATGGTTTTGATCTATGTGTGTCGTTTGGTTTTGCCATTTCCGCCAATATCCTTTCTGGAATGTGAACGGGTCCAGGAGTAAATAGTTTTATTTGTGAACCTTTTTCTTTATTGAAGTGAATTTCAGACATATTTTAACCAAATATCTTGAATTAGTTATTTTTTAAATTTTATTTATTATGTATTAATAACAGATTATGATATATTATTTATACTAAAACCTTAAGTTAAAGATGAAAAATTCTTGAGATTTTACTTTATAGTTCTATGAGATTCTATAAGATTCTCCATTTGTTGAGGTAGACTTGGTGAATCCATGAGGAACCAAACAAGTTTTAAATTTTTAAAACTATATAGTGATAATCCATATTCACTCAAATATAAAGCTGCTCTTAATACACCGTTGAGCGTTAAATTAGTCAATAGAGTGAAAATATGAAACCAATAACCTATATCCGCAAAATAAACGGAGATAACAGTAAGAAGTACAGTGGTTGCACCGATTATTACATTTAAAAAGCGAAAAAGAGGAGAAAATACATCAACAATTAATCCCTTTAATAATCCCGCAAGTCCTATAAGAAAAATAGGAAATCCTAAGAAATATATACCAAAGCTCCCAGGTATGTTAGGTCGCGTGAACATTATATATAGTGTATAACTCGTTAAAATAATACATGCTATTCCAAATATTAGATTTAAAATTTTAAGTATAATACTTAACCTTCTATCAAAAAAACACCTGGAAGATCTATATAATCCATACAATAGTAGACAAAAAAAAGAATACACTGCGAGAGACATAATAGCAAATAATTGATTAAATATGATTTGATATCCTACAATTAGTATCAACATTACAGAGATTATATCATCAACAATTACCTTTTGTCTATTCATTAATGACCGAACATTCATATATAACCATCTATAATTTAATTGATAAGTATCTTTATATTCTTTATTATTTAATTTGTTAAATCATTAAAATCTAAAAACACAACAATAATATAAAAAGTCTAATTTTTTTTAAAATCTCCTATTGATGGATATCATTTTAAAGGAATATAATGATGTAATTGCCGATAATTATTAATCCGACAGCAATTATAAATCTCTTACGAAATTTTTCTTTCAAAATAAGGATAGATAAAATTTGTTGAACCATTGGTGTATTAGCAGTAAATGTCGCTGTTAAAACTAGACCATTAATTTCAACTGCTTTATAAAATAACGTATCTGCTAAACCTAAAGACAACGCTCCTGCTATTCCAATATATAAGAAGTATTTAAGCTTTTTTCTGTTAACCTTCCTAAAACTAGAGTAAAAATCTTTCTGGAAAATTCCTACTATAGAGAATAGTATTGCTCCAAAAAAAACCCTGATAAAATTAGTAACGAAAACATCGTTGGAAATAATTCTTGCTTGATTGAATGCAACTATAGAAAGACCCCAGAGAACTGCAGAACCAACGGCTAATAGAACCCCAATAACCATTTTCTCTGAATATTCGCTTTTCTTTTCGGAACCGTTTTCATTTATATTTTTTTTATCTTTAGTGCTTAAAATAAAAGCACTCAGAAGGATTAATGAACCGCCAATTAATATAGAAAGATTCAATTCTTCACCAAAAATAAACGCAAAAGGATATACGAAGATTAAGCTTAATTGAGTTAGTGGAAATGCTCGAGAGGCGTCAATTTTCTTTAATGCAGCGAAATAAAGCAAATCTCCTATCGTAACAGATAATCCTGAAATTAAACATGCGATTATATAATAGCTTATTAAATTTTGCGAACTCAATAAGGGAATGAACGAGAAAGTGCCAAAGAGAAGAGCAAAAATAAAAGTTGAACACGATACAAATATTAACCTAAAAAGAAGACTTGGTTTTGATTCAATTTTTCTCAAACTAAATTTATAGACTAAAGAAGCGATTCCCCACGTGAATAAAGCGTCTAGCGTTAAAAATAGTCCAAATATATCGGGCATTATCTTAAACTTATTAAATATCGTTTTAATACTATTTTAAAAAATAAAACGAGAAAAAGTAGTTTTGAGAATTAGAATTACATTTTATGATAAAGCATGTAAATTGAAATCGCAACAATCCAGAACGTAATACCAAACGTCATAATCCATTCTGTTATTGGGTGCCACGAGAACAAAAATGGGAGGATACAGCTAACTGCTATTAACGGTAGACACCCAACAAATCCTGAAAACTTCTCACTTTTAAAGAAAAGATAGCTAAAAGAGCTTAAATAAATAACCCCGCTTATTAAACTAATTAATGCTATTCCTCCGTGAAGGATAAAAAGTATTATATTACTTCTAACAGAAGGAATAACACCAATTAAAGCAAAAAAAACGCACGAATTAATCGCAAACACTTTTCCGATTCTGAGTACTTTTGGATGATTGAGATTTTCGTTCTCAAAAATTTCTACTATGTGCAAATATACCAGTAATGCAAAAATACCTGATAAAAACGTCCCGATGTTGAAGTATATTGCACCAGGCCCCGTCCCTAAATCACTAATCATGTAGCTTAAATTAAAATCAGGAAAGAGTAATATACCTATGATGTCTCCAGCTATACCCACAAATGCTGATATAAACCCATAAAACGGGCGAGGTATAAAATTTACTATTTGTAGGATATTTATCTTTAGTTTTTCCATAGTTCTTTAATTGGATAAATATAAGAAACCCTTTAAACATTTTTTCGTCCCAATATAAAAGAAGAAAGAAGGAGAATTGAAGTTCTAGAAATTGCTAAAAAATTATGATTGGATTTTTAAAAGCAATTCTTTCGATGTGCGGGACCTGCTCCAGATATCACAACATCAAACATATAAGATATCCCGTTTTATTTAGTATTTTTCTTAAAGGGTTAAAGTATTAAAAATTATATATTGCTTACTTAAAAGTTCTATCAATTAAAACCTCGTTTAATAACCAACAACAAAAATAATTAATTTTCCTTTATCTTATTTCAAACTATGACCATTAAAAATTCAATGAATTTTGATTTTGTAATTGTTGGAGCTGGACCAGCTGGCTTAACAGCAAGCATAGTGGCCGCCAGAGAAGGCTTTAAAGTAGTTATCTTAGAAAAAGGAGAACAAGCTGGACCAAAACCTCGTGGTGAAGGTATGGGATATTATCCTATTGTTGATGATATTCTAGGAAAAAACTATTTGCCCTCTATAGGAATAAAATCCAATGGAGGTAGGGTTTGGCATTCTCCTGGAGATCTTCAAGTAACAAGAACTTATCGCGAATATGATCATTATTTTTTCGAATGGCGAACATTTATCGATAGATTCGTAGACAGAGCAAACGAGGTAGGAGTCGAGATTATACTAGAAAGTGAAGTCATAGAACCAATAGAAAAAAATGGATTTTGCGTTGGCGTTAAGTATAAGAATACATCCGGGAACTTTAACGAAGTTTATGGAAAGGCAATTTTAGATTGCAGTGGATATTCTGGTGTAATTGGCAGACATTATGGCGTGCCTTACGATGAAAAAATAAACTGTCCAATCGTTAAATGTTTAATTAGCGAAGCAAACATAAATATAAAGAAAACTCCCGATTTGAATTTTTATATTGTTGGAAACGGCGATTTAGACTACTCTCCTAACTTTCCTCAGTGCGTTGCATATATATTTCCGTTAGAGGGTAAAAGAGTAGAAGTGGGTTTAATGCTAAGAATGGCACAAGTTCCCCAAATGAAAACGGTTACAATCCCTACTAACGACGAAATTATGACGGTTTGGGGAAATTTGAAAAAAACTTATCCTGGATTTTGCGAGTTTTTTAAGGGAGCTAGAATTGATTACGAAGAAGTTACAGCACTTCCAAACGCTCGAATGGTAGAAAATTTTGTCCCATTTCCTGGTGTTGTTCTTATTGGAGACAGTGCGGGATTTATTAACCCATTTGGTTCTTCAGGGTTATATTATTCTATGACAATGGCAAATATTTGGGTTAAAAACATAGCAACTAGCATTAAAAAACACGAAAACATATGGAGTGCGGAAAATATTGAAGATTATAAAATTTTCTTCGAGAATCACGAAGTCTACAAGGAAGTAAAAAGGTCATATAATTTAATTGGAGCTTTTGAGTATAAATTATTTAACCGATTAAGAACTGCCGAAAAGATCAACAAGAAATGGAATTATATTTCCTCTCTCTTAAAACAAGCTACTTAAAAGAATAAAGAATTACACTGAAAATGCTAAAAAAGAAAATTAGTATCAAAAATGAGTTCTTTATACTAAGAAATATTAAATGAATGATGAGTATGGATTCTCTACCGAAAACTGTAGAGCGTTTTAAAATCTTATCTCTTATCTGAAATTAGGTAAGTATCCCCTTTGAAGTTCAAACATTTCATTAAATATCGCTTCAGCCATTTCAAAACTACCACAGTTCACATCCATGGCAAGACAATCAATTGCTAAGTCTTTTGATTCTTGGATGATAGCTTCAACGCATAAATCCTGTATAGATGCTTCGATTCGTAACAGTGCAGCAATACCTTTAGGAATAACTCCTAATTTAATTCCATGAATCCCTTCTTTATTAACTACTCCTGAACATTCAATCACTAGATCCTGAGGTAGGTTATCAATAATCCCATTGTTAGGTATATTTACTGCTATTTCATACGAATTACTATCTTTGATGATTGCTTCAATAATAGGGATTGCTCTCTCTCCGGAAGCCCCCCTCATCAACATACCTTTTTTAGGGTATCTACCATTTTTCAATCTTTTATAATATTTTATTAATCGAGCATTACCACCCTTATTTGATTGTTCCATTCTAGTAATCCAATCTGTTAAATCTTGAGCCGTAGTGTAATGAGAGCCGAATTGTAAATATTCGCAAATGTGGTTATCCCCAACATAGGGGAACCATCCAAACCTCTTATATATCTCAAAGGTTAGATCAGCATAATGAAATCTGTCCCACTTATCCTTAAAATAATTCATACATTTCGCATTAAATTCAGACAATAAATCAACCCCTGTAACTAAATTTTTTAGCCCAAGTACAAATGCAAAGTGGTTAAGACCTCCCGTAGTTATTTGTATCTCACTTAAATCTTTATCTAACATACTTGACAAATGATGTGAGGTAAAAAGTCCGATTTGATGACAAAGACCAAACATTTTTAATTTAGGTACAGCTCTTTTCAAGGCCAAACATATACGGGACATAGGGTTAGAATAATTAATAAAAAAAGCATCTGGACATATTCTTTCTACATCTTTTGCAATTTTAATTATCCCAGGAATTTGGCGAGCACTGTGAAAAAATCCTCCAGGCCCCCCATTTTCACCCATTCTTTCTGTTGAGCCATGTTTTCTAGGGATTGTATTGTCCTGCCATCGTAATTCGAACCGATCTCCATGTTCAATGGAATTTATAACAAAATCTGCTCCTTTTAGGGCTTTTTCTCGATTTGGCGTGCATTCTATATTGAATTTATTCCCAATTTTTTTATTATCTTCTGATACTATATTATATACCATCTGTAGCTTTTCTTTATCTATATCAAGTAGAGTAATAGTTGAACCTTCTAGCACTTTGCTTAGATTTAAATCGATAAAGGTAGGCGGTCCAAACGCGGCACTACCGGCTCCAATTAGTACAATTTTTTTATCCATAAATTATGAAATCTCTCACAAAAATTAAACTCACTGATCTAAAATCTACAAATTTGTCAGTCATCCTTAACTATTAATATTTTCGTGAATTAACTAAAATAATGGGAAAGCTATTAAATCTTGGGATGGTCGGATTGGGTCTTCAATCAATAGGGCTCCATACCGAGATAAAAAATAACCTAATACTAAAAGGACGATTAAAATTAGTTGCTGGTTTTGATCCGGATCCAAGTGCTAACGAACGGCTTAAAAAGCTTGAAAGTATAAAATTAACAGAAACTTTTGAGGACTTATTAGATATTAAAGAACTTGAAGCAATTATTATAGCAAGTCCCCCTCAGTATCATGCGGATCAAGCTGTTGCTGCTTTAGAATCAGATCTACATGTAATCTCAGAAGTTCCAATGGCTATTCGTGAGGAAGATATTAACAGGATTATAAAAGCTGAGGACGAATCAGGGAAAGTTTATCAGCTTGGAGAAAATGCTTGCTTCTTTCCTGAAGTATTATATGCCGCCCTACTCATAACGACAGAAAAAATTGGTGAACCTGTTTATGCTGAGTCAGAATATCTACATGATGTAACATACCGATGGAGAGATCAAGGTTTTGGAGATGTTGATACTCCTCGTGTTGACTCATGGTATCAATTATTCGATCCAATGATGTATGCCCATTCCATTGGCCCCGCTCAATTTGCACTTGGAGGAATTAAATCTCCAATGCCTTTTATCGAAGTTACAAGCTTTACTAATGATATTGGTGGTTACCAGGGAAATCCTATATGCAAACCAGCAAAAGCTTTCCAAGTTGCGCTATTTAGAACAGAGAGTACAGCTATCGCTAAATGTGCTAATGCTTATATTTTTGCACGAGAACCCACTAGATATTCGATTCAGGTAGTGGGTCGAATTGGTACATATGAATGTTATCAATTTGGTAAACCCGGGCGACTCTTCATAGCTAATGGGCATAACATTAGTAAAATTCACCGTAGAAGGGGAAAAGTTAGAAAAATTGATCAAAAGGCGATATACAGCGTAATTCCCCGTGTTAAAGGATTTGAATCCGGTACTTATACTCGAATTCTAGACAACTGGTTACAAGCAATAAAAAAAGGTGAAAAACCCTTAATACACGCTAAAGTAGGCGCCAATTTCTGTATGGCAGGGATTCAAGCTTCTCGATCTGCTCGTGATGGAGGTAAACCAAAAGAAATAAAAAAATTTACAAATTAAAGAAATACTCTCTATTCTAAAGGGGGAATCTTTTTAAAAAGAGAATCAAAATCCCCGTTTTCTTTAGAATATCCTATGATTCTAAAAGTATAAGAATAGTCCTCTTTACCTTTTAATTTATATTTCTTGTGAAGCACAGCCATTGCTGGGATATCTCCTCCCACTCCTTGTTGCTTGTAATCAATATTTAATGTGATAAAATTGCGTTTAGGTAAATCGTAAGTATGATTAGCTAAATCTAAATCTTCTAAAGAATATGGCCACGCACTTATATTTAGATACGTAGCCCCTATATTCGACACAAAAAGCCCTTTATCTTCTCCGTTTGTTAGCGCAGCCCACCTTACATCCGTTCTATTACCGTTTTCCTGCGGTCTTATATAATTATGAACCAATTCATCAACCTTTCCTGAATATATCCCTATAGCCCCGCTTGTCTTGCGGTCCAGCATAGTTTCATGAGGACCTCTCCCAAACCATGTTAAGTGATCAAATTCATTCGGAATTTTCAACTGCATACCAAATCGCGCCATATTTATCGAAGGTTTAATAGAACTCTTGATAACTATATTTCCATCACCATATATTGTGTATGTAAGAGCCATGTCTTCTTCTGAATTATCAATTTTAAAAAGTACAAAAACTCTGATTATGCTAGGATTAATCCTCTCAAAAGTAATCTCATTTACAGTTCTATTTTTACTTGTCTCTTTCCAGCTTAAATCAAAACTTGGAGCTGATTGTTTAGAAAAATCTATCAATCCAAGGTCGTTATCAGTAGGAGCTCTCCAAAAATTAGGGATTAATGGCGTATGTAATAGCTCTATATTCCTATATACATAAGTTTCTAAGGCACCTGTAGTTTTTCCAATTCTGACTTTAAAATCCTCTCCTTTAATGATATAAGACTCCTTTAAATCATCAATTGCTATTTCTGGTAATTCTTTTAGACTATAACTTTCTTTTGTTGCATTATATGGTACCATGAACTGATCCCATGCGATTATATGACCCTCCTTTGCCCATTGCACGCCATTTTTCAGAGACGAAATAATTTTAAGATGGTATTCAGTATTCGGTTCTAGATTAAGTTTTTGAAATGGAATACCAATTTCATTTTGTTCTCCTGGTCCAACTTTTAAATTTTCAAGTATTCCATTTTGAATGATAATACCATTCGCAGTTAGTTCCCAATCAACATTAATTCCATCTAATGAAATAAAATCGAATTTATTATGGAGTAATAGTTTTCCCTCCAACAGGTTTACAGGGTAAATTTTAATGTTTTGATAAACCTTTTTAACCTCGAATAATGCGGGATTAGGTTTGCGATCTGGTAACACTATACCATTGATGCAAAAATTGTTATCATTTGGTTCATCTCCGTAATCTCCTCCATACGCCCAAAACTCCTCTCCTTTGTCTGAAATTTTCCTTAATCCCTGATCTATGAAATCCCAAATAAATCCTCCTATTGCATTCGGATATTTTTCAAACACATTCATAAATTCTTGAAAATTTCCTAAGCTATTACCCATTGCGTGAGCAAATTCACATAAAACATAGGGTCGTGGACTACCTATCTTAACAGTCCTCCCTATTTGTCCAGCTCTATTTTTCTTTAGATTGCGTTCAAGGTGTTGGGGTGATAAATACATACTGCTCATTATATCAACGATTTCTTGTTTGTAATCTCCTTCATAATGAATCGGTCTAGTTGTATCTATTTTAAGCGTTTCGTCTTTTAGGGTTTTAAAATTTTTACCCATTCCTGCCTCATTTCCCAGAGACCATATTACCACACTTGGGTGGTTTTTATCACGCTCTACCATACTCTGCATTCGATCAACGCACGCCTCAGTCCAATCTGGGTCACTCTTGGGAATTCTATTCCATAATCCATGAGTTTCTAAGTTACATTCATCTAACACATAAATCCCATACGCGTCGCATAAATCGTACCACTTGGGGTGATTTGGATAATGACTTGTTCGAACAGCGTTAATATTGTTTTGTTTCATTAATATTATATCCTGAACCATTCTATTGTATGGAATGGCGCGTCCGTGGTCTGGATCATGCTCATGTCTATTAACACCTTTGAGAATAATAGATTTTCCATTAATAAGAAAACTTCCGACATCACTGGTTTCAACTTTTCTAAACCCAAATTTGCAATGTTCTACCTCAGTTATTTGATTTTTCGAATTCTTCAGTCTCAGAATTAAATCGTATAGATTAGGAGTTTCTCCTGTCCATTTTTTGGGATTTTCAATATAAACCTGTAATTTCATTGTATGTTCTGAATTCGATTTAATCGTAAAAGCTTCACTTATAAGAATCTCAGACTCAACAAATTGTTGTTCGCCATCTAATAATGAAATCTCTACTTTATTTTGTTTCACATCGTCTTTTCCAAAATTATTGACTTTTACTTTAACTTTTAAGATAGCATCCTTATAATTTTTGTCCAGCTCACATCGAGCAAAAAAATCCCGAATATGAACTTTTGGAGTTGAATATAAATATACATCTCTAAAGATCCCACTAAATCTCCACATGTCTTGATCTTCTAAATATGAACCATCTGACCATCGATAAACTTCGACAGCAAGAATATTAGTATCATTTTTTAAATACTTCGTAATATTAAACTCTGCGGGAGTCATACTTCCCTGGCTGTAACCAACTTTTTTCCCATTAACCCAAATGTAAAAGGCAGATTTTACACCTGCAAAGTGGATGAAAATCTCGCGTTCATTCCAATTTGTAGGGATTTTGAAACTTCTCTTATAGGAACCCACGGGATTGTATTTAAGGTCAATCTTTGGAATAGTTTGAGTATTAATGCTATAAGGGTAATTGACATTTGTGTAAATCGGTATTCCATAACCTCGCATCTGCCAATTACTTGGAACATCAATTTCTTCCCAATCGTCTGTTTTAAAATCTTCTTTATAAAATTTTAGGGGTCTTTCTGAAGGATTTTTTACCCAGTTGAACTTCCAGTTTCCATTTAGAGATTTAAAATATATTGCATCTTCCCATTTTCCTAATGCTGCATCAATACTCTCAAATGGAATTAAAGTTGAGTGTGCCGGTTCTTTACCTATACTAAATATATTAGAATTTTCCCAGTCTGGTATATCGTTCGACTCTTCGTTCATTTTTCTCACTTTTTTAAATGAATTCTAGTTAAAATTATCTTCTGTTATTTCTAAGTGAAGATGTGAGAGAAAATTAATATCTATCAATTTTTTAATTAAGTTTATTTAATGAAGAGAAAATAATATGAATTATGAGAATAATATATTTTGATATTGATACTCTTAGACCTGACCATCTAGGATGTTACGGGTATCATCGCAACACTTCACCAAATATTGATAAAATTGCAGAAGAAGGTTCAATATTTACAAATTGTTACGCTTCAGATGCCCCTTGTTTACCTTCCAGGGCTTCACTTTTTACTGGAAGATTTGGAATTCATACGGGAATAGTTGGTCACGGGGGTACTGCAGCAGATATGCGATTAACTGGGAAAGAGCGCGGGTTTGATGATAATTATTTGAGGAATAATTGGATCGGTACTCTTAGAAGTGCGAAATATTATACTGTATCAATATCTCCCTTTGCAGAAAGGCATTCAGCGTTTTGGTTTTGTTCTGGTTGGAATGAAATGTACAATCCCGGTAAAAGAGGTCATGAAGTAGCTGACGATGTTTTTCCTTATGCAAAGAAATGGCTTGAAGATAACGGGAAAAAAGATAACTGGTTTTTACATTTAAATGTATGGGACCCTCACACACCCTATCGGACTCCTTTATCGTTTGAACCTTCCTTTGAAAATGATCCCCCTCCTTCTTGGATAACAGAAGAAATTATAAAAAAACATCGAAATAGTTATGGTCCTCGCTCAGCACGTGATATTGGGGGCTTTGACAGATTAAAACTTACTCAGTTCTATAAACGAATACAAAATATTCGGGAAATAGAAAATCTTGATGATTTTACTAAGTGGATCAATGCATACGATGTTGGAATAAGATATGCTGACGATTTTTTAGGTAAAATCATTGAAATAATTAAAAATTTAGAGATTTATGACAATACTCTTCTCATTATCAGTTCTGATCACGGTGAAGGCCAAGGAGAACTAAATGTTTATGGAGATCACGCAACAGCATGCCACATTGTGAATCGAATACCAATGATAATAAAATGGCCAAACAAAAAATGGAAGAAACAATATAATTCTCTTATTTATGCTACAGATATTGCTGCAACTATAATCGAAGGGGTTGGGAAAAATGTTCCCGATTTTTGGGATGGGAAGAGCATATACAAAAAACTCGAAAATGGAGAGGAATTTGGAAGAAATTTTCTAGTCATTAGTCAAAATGCTTGGACTTGTCAACGGACAGTAAGGTTTGGAAAGTGGACATTGATTCGTACGTATCATACGGGGTTAAGATACTATCCTGAAATCATGCTCTACGATTTCGAGAATGATTTTCACATGACCAATAACCTTGCAGAGAAAAGACCAGACATTGTTGGAAAAGGTTTACAACTTCTTGACGTGTGGTATAAACAAATGATGAAAACATCTTCATCTTCAAAGGATCCAATGTGGACCGTAATAGAGGAAGGCGGACCTCATCACACAAGGAAAATGTTAAATACATATCTTAGAAGATTAAAGCGATCTGGAAGAGAAGAATTTATTAAAGTCATTCAAGAAAGAGGAGAATCTGATTGAAATGAAGGTGAATTCTGATACCAAGTGATTTTACTCAAGCTGTAATTAAAATAATAAAAAATATTCCAGTTGGAAAAGTACTCACTTACGGTAAAATTGCAAAATTAGCTGGAAATCCAAGAGCTGCTAGACAAGTTTCATGGTTGTTACATTCTTCAACAAAAAAGTATAATTTACCATGGCATCGCGTCATTAATTCACAAGGAAAAATTGCAATGAAATCCCAAGACGGTAAAGAATATCAAAAAGTATTACTTGAAAAGGAAGGAGTTGAATTTGTTGAGAATAATAAAATCGACCTTAAAAAATATTTATGGGAAATTGATTCTATTGGATATATCAATTTATAAAAAATTAAAAAAAAATTATTAAGATAAGAGACTTTTAATGAAATTATGAGAAAAGAACATTTAGTAAAACCCTCAGAATTGGTTTTTCCACGAGAATCTAGATTTATGGATAACGATAATTCTCAGATGAATCAAGCTAATACTTTAAAAACTGGAACTACTACTGTTGGATTAGTATGTAAAGACGCAGTTATTTTAGGAACTGATAAACGAGCTTCAATGAGTTATTTTGTTGCTAGTAAAACGGCTGAAAAACTGCACAAAATTCAAGAACATTTGTACATGACTATAGCGGGAGGCGTTGCTGACGCAATGTATTTAGTTGATGTTTTGCGGGCTGAAACTACCTTGTATCAGTTGAAAAGAGAGAGGACTATTAAAGTAAAAAGCGCTGGAAAATTATTATCTAACATTTTATTCCAAAATAAGATGTATCCATTTCAAGTTGGTCTTATTCTTGGAGGGGTAACAGAAGAAGAAGGACCTGTTCTTTTAGATATTGGAGCTTACGGTTCAATTTTGCCCGAAAAGTTTTGCGCTGTTGGTAGTGGTCAAAATTTTTCATACGGTGTTCTTGAAGCAAAATATAAGGAAAATTTAACAATTACACAAGGAAAAGAAATTATAATTAAAGCAATTACCTCATCCATTATTCGAGATATGGCGAGTGGTAATGGGATCGATATTGCTGTCGTTAAAAAAGAAGGTCCAGCAGAAAAGGAATTTATTTCCATATAGGAATAAATATTACTCAATTTTACTCTATTCGATCCTTTATATTTTCTCCTCTAAATATTTAAACTTTGCGTTAGTAGTATTGCGATTTAGAAACCTTTAATAATAATACGATATCTTTAAAAATAAAAATTATATTATTTTAGATAGAAGAATTTACACTTTAAACAACATAGAATATCCTTTTACTCATCGTTAAATTAAAGATTTAAATAAACTTGGAGCCGCATCAAAATGACTTACAATATAATTGTTGACCTCTCTCACCGCGAAAAAATCGAAGAATTTCCGGATTTTACATTAGGTGATGACGATTTGGAAGTTGATTACATTGACAAAAATGAAGGGCCTATAGATTATGATTTACTTGAAGATTACGATATTTTATTTATTGGAAATGTTCAACAAACCAAGGATGGTAAGGATGACAAATTTTCTAAAGATGAACTACTAGCAATTAAGCGCTATGTTGGAGACGGAGGTGGACTTTTCTTAACCAGCGGGGATGGAGGCGACAAAGATGTCCCAATGAAGGCGGGATCTATTAGAGTGTTGTATAAGATGACAGGCGTTAGACGATTTTGGAATGGCTCCATCCAAGAAGCACATTCACATTTTTTAGTAAACAAAGAGAATGTCCTTGTGACCGAATTGTTTAACCACCCAATAACTGAAGGAATTACCCAAGTAGTACTCCCTAACTGTACGTTTTTTACTATTACGGAGGAAGACGTTGAGGATATCATTGTCACTTCAGAAAAATCAGATTTTAAATATAATATCGACGGTGATATTGGAGGTATTGGAGTAGTTCCCATCTGTGTAGTTAGTGAATTTTTCAGTGGTAGGTGTGTTACCGTTGGATCATCAGATTGGCTTATTGAGGACGATTTTGGATTGGATGCTGGAGATAATATTACCTTTCTCTCTAATATTATCAAATGGCTTAGTTTTGAGCCCTAATTCTTTATGTCTTGATTAAACAATGTTTCAAGTTGAGTCAAGATTTATAGCGAAAATCATTATAAAAATTAAAATACTTCTATTAATCATGGTTTTTAGAAAACTTCGACCAGACTCAACTTTGGTTTGGATTAATGAAGAGCTTCGCAGACGATTTCCAAGGTATCGTGGCATCATTGACAATAAGGAAATTGCGAGATATATCATTGCTAAAAGCTTAAGTTGTGAATTCGACTCAAATGATACTATTGAAGACTTAGAAAAATTGCTGAAAGAGAAGTCATTAGAATTTAATGAGTTGTTAAAGAATCCTATTCAAGACGTTAAAAATCGAATTATTGTTTCTAAAAATTATATCAATTTAGCTGAAGAATTAGCAATTAGATATCTTGAGGATTGTATTTTTTGTGAGAGACAATGCTCGGTTAATCGAATTGCTGGTGAAAAAGGTTTTTGCCTTCTTTCTAAAGATTCGTATATTTCTTCAGCTTTTCTCCATATGGGAGAGGAAGCACCGTTAATCCCGAGTGGCACTATCTTTTTCCAAGGATGCAATTTTGGATGTGTTTTTTGCCAAAATTACGATATCTCTCAAAAATGGAAGGAACGAAGAAAAATAGAGGATGTTGCTCAAAAAGTTGATGTAAAACAATTAGCAGCTCTTGCAGACAGGTTAGTTGAGAAAGGTGCTATTAATATTAATTATGTAGGAGGAGATCCTATTCCAAACATACACACTATTGTTGGTAGCCTACAATTTCAAACATCAAACATCACTCAACTTTGGAATTCAAACTTTTATCTTACAGACAAATCTATATCTCTTGTTATTGATTTTATGGATTTTTGGCTACCAGATTTCAAATATGGAAATAATGAATGCGCTGAAAAATATTCTGGAATAAAAGATTATTATGGTATTCTTACTCGTAATCTGAAAAGAATCCATGACAATGGAAGTGGCGAAATAATAATACGGCACTTAATCATGCCTAATCACGTGGAATGTTGTTCTAAACCAATATTAGACTTTATAGCTAGAGAAGTTCCAAAATCTATTGTGAATTTAATGGGGCAATATCACCCCGAATATTTAGCTCATAAATATAAAGAAATAAACAGAAGACCATCAATGACAGAAATTCATGAAGTTAAGAACTATGCTGACGACTTAGGAATTTTATATGAGCCAGTATCTTAAATTTAGAAAAAATAATAAGCAATGAAAAATTCTTAAGACTTAGTGACATTAATTTAACTAATAGAATTTAATGGTATTAGCAATGAATTTAGAAGATATAAAAGGTTTGGGTAAAAAACAAGAAGTATTAATAGAAGCTGGGATTGATTCTGTTGAGAAATTAGCGAATGCTAATATAGACGAATTAACGCAACTTAAAGGTATTGGAAAGGCTACTGCTGAAAAGTTCGTAAGTAATGCTAAAGAACTATTAGGTGAATCAAGCGAAGATATTTCAGAAGGGAGCGAAACTAAGGTTGATAAAACTTCTGAAGTAGGAGATGAAGAAAAAAGAAAACAAGAAGAAGCTAAAGAATTAGAAGAAAAGAAAAAGAAATTAGCTGGAAAAAAAGTCGAAGAAGGAGATTTTGTACTCTTGAAAATGACTGCAAGAACCCAAAAAGGAAAAATATTCAGGGTTTCTTCTGAGGAAGATGCGGAAAAAGCGGGGATTTACGAAGAAGAAAGGGCTAAACAGGGATATTATACTCCCGAATTTGTTATTGTGGGAAAATCAGGTTTTTTAAACGAAGGGCTCACCGAAACTTTAAAAGATATGAATTTTTTTGAAAAAAAATCCGTAAGAATTCCACCTACTAAGGCATTTGGTAAAAGAGATCCTCAAAAAATCGAAAGAATAGGTATAGCAAAATTTAGAAAATTAAACGATGGAAAGAATCCCGAATATGGACAAGATTTTACAAATAAAAAAGGTCAAAGAGGTGTAGTTACTAATATCATCCAAGGAAAGGTAGTTCTTGATTACAATCACCCCTTAGCAGGCCAATCAATAGATTACAATCTTGAAATTGTTGATAAGATCGACGAGTTTAATGAAATAATCGAGTATTTCATGATTTCGAAAGGAATTCCTAAAGAAAACGCTGCTGAGTTTAAAATAAATCATGCAAAGGATAAAACTCTTGAAATTACTATCCCTAAAATGTTCTTGTTCCAAAACTTAACTTATCTAAAATTCGGTCTCGCGATGGATTTACAAACCCACATGGGTGACAAAATAGAAGATGTTAAATTCATAGAAGTTTTTGAGAAAATTCCAATTCCACAAACACCTGCCGAATCCGTTATGCAAAAAGTAGACGAGTACAATAAAGAACACGAGCACGATACAGAAGAAAATAAGTAATGTTCTCTTTCTCCTAATACATTAAATTTATTCTATTTCCTTATTTCTTGATATTTTTTTAATATTAAATCACAAACTTTCGAAACTGGATCTGTATCAAGTTTCCAATTTGAAAATTCAGGAAAAGTGCCCGTATCTACCACATATAATCGATTTGTGTTGTTCTCTCTTACAAGATCTAAATGACCGAATAATAGGTTATATTTATATTTCCATCTTCTTATATATCTCTCGATTTCTTCATCAGACTCTATTAATTTCGTATCACCATGTTCGTTCAATAAAGGTTTTTTTTCACAAATACAACATTCGTTCTCAATAAAATATGCTAAATAATGAATTCCCTCGATATACTTTTCTAAGTAAAGAGGTTCCTCTATATTAGTAGAAAAATCTTGAATTGTATTATGAACTCTAACTCCTCTACTTCCAGAACCAAAAATTGGTTTGGAAATTAGAGGAAAAACCGAATTTTGTAATTGACTTCTTAAAGTGTTAATTTTCCCCATATATACAGAGGGAACTAGAAGCCCAGTTCTTTTAATAGCAAAATACGATTCGATTCGATCCTTATGAGTATAACTAAGGCTCGTGCCTGGGATAACAGGGATTCTATTAGCCTCTAAAAAGTAACCCGCATAAAGATAAAGCATGTGTTTAGATTTTAGTATGTAGAAATCATTTTCCAGTAGTGATTCATTAATACACAAATTTGTTGCGGTAAAAATACTCACTTGATGTCCATTGTTCTCAAAGTAACTCTTGATTTTTCCAGTGAAATTTCCTGTTCTTTTTGATAAAATTCCTATCTTCATATTCTTATGATTTTAAGTTTTAGCTCGTCTAATTAAATAATCTCCAACTATTTTTGGACCATTTTTTAAGTAATTAAAATTAGGAGAAGAATTTATATCTGTCAAATAAAAAACGCCTTTTTTTGATCTCAAGAAGTCCATAGAACATATCGTTAATCCAATTGCTTCAGCTGCTTTATAAGCTATTTCGGTTAATTCTTGATCTTTTTCAATTTCAATCCGGGATTTCATTTTATCCGGATTTACTAAAACTGGTATCTGTTTGAAGTAAAATATATCATCACCGAAGAGATACACTTTATATTCCCATTTACTTTTAATAAATTCTTGAAAATATACATGGGTATATTTAGGTTTTCTCCCGCTCGATTCATCTATAGCACGTTTATCAATTACTTTCAGGAATCCTTCTTTTTTTTGAATTCGAGGATTGAAGGCATAACTTTTTTGATCAATAATGTTCTTCATTATATATTCCTTATAAGGTGGTGATTTTCCTACGGGATTCAAAGTGAAATCCGGAACTAGGATCCCCTTTTTTCTCAAAAAAACGCTGTTTAAAAACCTATTAAAAGCGAGCAAAATGCTTCTGGATGAGTTAATTACAGGAATATCCGTTTCTTGTTCGATTAATTTAGCCAAATTTAATACTAAATCTCCTTTAGCTTTCATAAAAAATATGTTTTCATCAAAGTCATATTTTGAGAAGTCTATGAAATAATCTTCTTCAATATAAATTGATACATCTGCGACACTTCTACAATATCTTAAAAATTGGGTTGATTTTTTTTCTAAGTGATATTTATCAGTAATCAAACCAATTTTTACCAAGGAACGCACCTTAATTTTAACTACTCGACGAAAATATAATATTTTTTAGTGATGATTAGTATAATTCTAAGATAGTTTAAAAGAGTTGCTTGAATCAATCAATACATTTATATATTTTAATTTGTTTTTAAGAAATCAAATT
>Ga0114930_10000623_pt1 | contig 36642 bp, 37 predicted proteins | sample AnhtaG_FD_87300 | JGI IMG/M metagenome (GOLD analysis project Ga0114930, IMG submission 87300) | Deep subsurface microbial communities from Anholt, Denmark to uncover new lineages of life (NeLLi) - Anholt_01485 metaG | ecosystem: Environmental > Aquatic > Marine > Oceanic > Sediment | place... | reverse complement strand
GTTGGTGTGGGGACCTCTCTGCGCCCATAATCTCAGCAAGTATGCCCTCAGGGCCAAGGAGCTCGACGGAAAGGTTGGCTTGTTGGTCAAGGGGTGCGATGCTCGGGCTATTGTTGAATTGGTCAAACAGCACCAGATCGAGCGGGACGAGATCGTCGTGGTGGGAGTTCCATGCCAAGGCCAGGTGGACCTGCGCAAGTTGGAGGAGGTGCTCGGCCTTCCGCTGGAGGTGGTGAAGGGCGTGGAGGACGTGGGAGACGACTTCCTGGTCACGGTCGGGGAGGAGAAGCGAAAAGTTCCCAAAGAGCAGGTTCTGCGCGACAAATGCTTCTACTGCAAGCACCCCAACTCCTTCGAGTACGACTTCACCTTGGGCGACGTAATGCCCTTCTCGATAGACGCGGACAAGGGGGAGTTCGCCCTGGTGGAGGAGCTAGAACAGCTTTCGCTGGAGGAGAGAAGGGCTTTCTGGCAGAAGCAGTTCGCTCGGTGCATCCGTTGCAACGCCTGCCGGGAGGTCTGCTATGCCTGCTACTGCAAGGAGTGCATATTCGATAGCCTGGCGCCGCGTTGGATAGAGAAGCCTCCCCTGCTGGGCGAGAACGAGATCTATCACCTGATCAGAGCCCTTCACCTGGCAGGGCGGTGCATAGATTGTGGCGAGTGCGAAAGGGTATGCCCTATGAACATCCCTCTGGGCCTTCTGTTCAAGAAGGTGCAGAAGGATATTGCTGAGTTGTTCGACTACGAGGCGGGGATGGACCTTGATCAGGTACCGCCTCTGATCGACTTCAAGCTGGATGATCAAGACCCGTTCATGTAGGAGGGTTTGGTGGAAAGGAAGAAGATCAGGAAGTCTGACCTCGGTCTGTGGCTGGATAGAATAGCTGAAGAGTACGAGCTGATCGGTCCGACGGAGGAGGAAGGCGTCATAGGGTTCGAGCCGGTTGACACGAGCGCGGCACTGAAGTTGGATTATACCAACTCGCTCATTCCACCCAAGAGTCTGTTCTTTCCGCCAGCAGAGAGTCTCTTCTCCTTCCGCAAGAGAGGGAGGGAGATAGAGTTGGAAGAGACGAAGCCCATGGAGAGGGACAGGGTGGTGTTCGGCATCCGCAACTGCGATGTCAGCAGCCTGTCTCTCCTGGACGCTGTGTTCGGCGAGGATCTGGAGGACGCCTACTATCTGGAGAGGCGAGCCAGAACCGCGCTCATCGCGCTGGCCTGTCCCACGCCTCCTCGGTCGAGCTGTTTTTGCACCACCTTCGACATAGATCCTTTGTCGCCTGAGGGCAGCGACATTCTACTGACCGACGTCGGCGACGTGTATCTGGTTGATGTGACCACGGAGAGGGGGGAGGGACTGGTAGCGCTGTCTGGGGACCTTTTCTCTCCGTTGAGTGCTGACGAGGCGCAGGAGCTTCAGCCGCCGCCGGTCCAGATGAGGAAGTTGGATGTCAGTGAGTTGAGAGAGAGGATAGAAGCTCTCTGGGAGGACGAATACTGGGAGAAGCTCAGTCTTCCCTGTCTTGGTTGTGGCATCTGTACGTACGTTTGTCCAACATGTCACTGCTTCGATATGGTAGATGTGGGTTCAACGTCGGACGGAGCGCGGTACCGCTGCTGGGACTCGTGCATGTACAGCGATTTCGCCCTCATGGCCAGTGGGGAAAACCCGCGTGCGACTAAAGCGGAGCGGGTCCGCAACAGATACTTCCACAAGTTCAGTACGTTTCCCTCCAGATATGGGACTGGCTACGCTTGTGTGGGTTGCGCGAGATGCCTGGTGCACTGCCCGGCCGGCACTGAGATCACCCAGGTCATCGAGGACATTCTCGCCAAGGAGGAAGTAAGTGAGTGACAACATCTACCTACCTTCGATAGCCACCGTCACCGAGGTGCGGCCGGAGACCTCCGACACTAGCACCTTTGTGGTCACTTTCGACGATGCCAAAATGAGGGAATCCTTCACCTATCTGCCGGGGCAGTTTGTTGAACTGTCCATCTTTGGGGTTGGGGGATGTCCCATCGGCATCGCCTCCTCGCCCACGGAAAAGGGGTTCCTGGAGTTCTGTGTGCGGGCGGTGGGCACTGTGACCAACGCCATCCATGATCTGGAGGTGGGCGACAAGCTGGGCGTAAGGGGACCGTTGGGCAACTCGTGGCCCACAGAGGATGTTGAAGGAAACGACCTGCTCTTCATTGGGGGTGGAATCGGTCTCCCCCCTTTGCGGTCCCTGATCCACTATGTCTTGGACAACAGGGATCGGTACGGAGCCGTGGAGATTGTCTACGGAGCGAGAAGTCCTCAAGATCTGGTCTACAAGCAGGAGTTGAAGGAGTGGGAAGAGCGGCCCGACGTGGATCTCTATGTCACAGTGGACGCAGGAGATGAATCGTGGGAGGGACCGGTAGGGTTTGTACCCCCGTTTCTGAGGGAGATAGACCCCTCCCCCGAGAACAAGGTCGCCTTTACCTGCGGCCCCCCCATAATGATCAAGCTGGTGGTGGAGGCGCTGGAGGATCTGGACTACGCCGACGCCAACATAGTCACCACGCTGGAGATGAAGATGAAATGCGGGGTGGGCAAATGCGGTCGCTGCAATATCGGCGACAAGTACATCTGCCGCGATGGGCCGGTCTTCACTTTCGAGCAACTGAGAGAGATACCCGGAGCCCTCGAAGGCTGACCAGGAGTCCAACCCCATGAGGGAGAACTCGATCAGCCAGTTGATGAAGGAGACTGGGGCCCTCCTGTGCGTGGAGTGCGGGAAGTGCGCCTCGGCTTGCCCCATGACGGAGATCTTCGACGACTTCTCCTATGAAGTCTCGCCGCGGGGCATTGTAGAGAAGGCGTTGTTCGGATTCGACCTCCTGACCGATGTCGGTATCTGGTTCTGTCTGACTTGCGACATCTGCACGGAACTGTGCCCGGCGGGGGTGAGGTTCAGAGACTTCGTGGAAGGTGTTCGATCTCTGGCCGTGGAGGCAGGCGTGACGGAGCATGGGCTTTTCTGCGAGAGGTGTGGTCGCTTCATAGTGCCGACGCACACTATAGACTACATACGCGGGAAGCTGGACGGAGGCGAAGTCCCTGATGAGTACCTTAGCTTGTGTCCGAGGTGTCGACAGTATGACTTCACGGCGAAGATGAAGGCTCTTCGTCCTGGAAGGAGCCGGGTTACGCTATGAAGGTCAACCTCCGTCTCATGGCTTTGCCCAGACTGGCAAAAGCCATGGGGGGTAAGGAGCTCGAAGTGGAGTTCCCTGGTGAAACGGTTGCGGACCTGCTCGATCATCTGGTGCAGGAATATGGGCGGCCGGCCCGAGAGGCCCTGCTGGACGAGGAGGGCGATCTGGACGCCATCATCCAGATCCTGGTCAATGAGAAGCAGTGGGTCGTCCACGATGAGCTAGATGTGGCTTTGAAGGAGGGGGACAGCGTGATCTTCATGCTGCTGGTGGCGGGGGGATAGATGGCTTAGAGCATATGATCTCTCTCTGGAACCACAACTACCGCCACCAAGGGGGTAGTTGTTCTCATTGTGTGAAGGCGTGGAGAAATAAGATCGAAAGAGTTGGGGGCTACTGAATGGCGCACACCATGGAAAAAGATGTAGCGATTGATCCAGTTGAGATGGGCTTGCTCAGTACCGTAGGAGTAGTGCTTGCGCCGGATGGGCTCACGGACTTGATCGAGCAATCTCCTGGGGCGTTGTTCGACTGCGACAGCTCACTGGGACTTGACTTCCACGGACAGATGCTTCATAGGTGTGCTTAGATGCAGACACAGCCGGGCTTTCCACCTGATCATTGTTGACCGGCAGATCGTGGCAATACAAGACAGAACAGATGACAAAAGTACCGTGGTCAGGCCTTGTCATTTCAATTCAACCTCGAATTCGACTCACCCGTTCTTTCGACGAGCGTGCTCATAGCTACTTGGGATACTGTCTGGTTATCGAAGGTACAATTGGGACCGAGGTGCGTGTCTTCTCCATAGGCATCGGCAAAGTGACCCAGAGAAAGCATCAATTCCGGGTTGGCGATAACGCAAGCGGTGAGTCGGTACTCGTGCCCGATGCCCGTTTGGAGCCGGTTGAGTTCTATCGCACAGGTAAGTTGCAGGTACTGCACAGTGGTGATGGAGCAAGCCATAATCCTCCGCCCTGGCATGGAGTGCCTCCCGATCTCGATACATATAGATGGCGAGGACATCGCCGATTATCGGCGCGCACATACAGCAGCAAATGCACAGGCTGTATCTGGGGATGTAGGATGCCGGTAGAGATGATCATCGACCCTTGGAACCCCAGCTTTCGCTATCGGTATGAGACATTCTGTTATGGTCCGAAGTCTTGCCAATACTACAAGTCTGGACCGATAAGGATAGTTCCTGGTCGTAAGGGAATGAAGTGGGCTGAAGAAGATTGGGTTGACGAGCAGGATACAGCTCATCGATTGATAGATGAGTAGATCGGTCCAATCACAATCGTCCGGCTCCAGGCCAAGCACGAGTTGGATGGGACCCGATCCGCCGAAGTCACACGACGAGGTGCACCCCGTTTGTTGGACACGTTTGGTCTCTCGGAATTGTGATGTCACCGCCATGGCGCATTTGACTTCGCCGTAGGGATATGTTATATTTAGGCACAGGAGGAGGACTATCTTGGCTTGTTTTCCTGCACGGTTCAAATTCCTTCCCAGGAGGATGTCGATAGGCAGATTAGCTGGTATGCCACAACGAGGTGAAAGACATTAAGAAGAGGCGGCGCATCAATGACATGATCAGGGCCAGGGACGTGCGCCTAATCGGGCAGAAGGGTGAGCGACTGGGGATACTCCCCTTGAGCGAAGCCTTGGAGATAGCGCGTGGGCACAATCTGGACTTGGTCGAGGTTGCGCCCGAGGCTGAGCCGCCTGTGTGTCGCTTGCTGGATTACGGGAAATTCAGCTACGAGCAGGCCAAGAAGGCCAAGGAGGCGAGGAAGTCGCAGAAGAGCGTTGAGCTGAAGGAGATACGTCTGCGCCCCAAGACCGGTGAGCACGACATCAACTTCAAAGTCAAGCGCATGCGTGACTTCTTGAGCGAAGGCTCCAAGGTCAAGGTGCGGGTGCTGTTTCGGGGTCGGGAGATCACCCATCCCGAGATAGCGCAGGAGATGTTGAGAGGTGTTGCGGACGGGCTGGAGGATGTAGGTACGGTCGAATACTATCCGCGAATGGAGGGCAGGAGCATGTTCATGATTCTCTCTCCATCGGGCAAGAAGAAAGAGGCGAACTAGCCATTCAGCGCCAAGTGAGAACGGTCTTGACGGGCGCCGCAGGCGCCCGTCTCTGTGCGGGTCTGGGGAGGCCGGGCTCACTGAAGGAGGAATCCAGTGCCCAAGATAAAGACTCACAAAACGACGGCCAAGCGGTTCAAGCGAACGGCTTCTGGCAGGATACAACGGGCCAAGATCGGGAAGAGCCATCTTCGCCGCAGGAAGTCCGGCCGCGTAAAGCGGTCCTTCGACAAGACGATAGAGGTCAGCGATTCGGGAAACAGGAAGCGGATCAGGAGGCTGTTGCCCTACCTGGGTAAGAAGGGATAGCGATACTGAGCTGGAAGGATAGATACTCAAGGAGTGTGTCGAGTTGACGAGAGTGAAGGGCGGGCCCAGCGCTCGCAAACGGCATAAGAAAGTCCTGAAATTGACCAAGGGGCAGTGGGGAACGAAGCACTCGCTGTACCGTAGGGCTCACGAGGCGATGTTGAAATCCCTGACCTACTCGTATCGGGATCGTCGCCGCCGCAAGCGTGATTTCCGACGGTTGTGGATCTCGCGGATCAACGCCGGGTCTCGTCAGTATGGGCTGCCCTATAGTCGTTTCATCGCAGGTCTTAGGGAGGCTGGCGTGGAGTTGGACCGCAAGGTCTTGGCTGACTTGGCGGTCAACGATGCTCAAACATTCGCTCATTTGGTGGAGGTAGCCAAGGGAGCGCAGTGATTACCAGCACAGCCAATGAAAAGGTGAGGTACGTGCGCTCCCTGCACCGTAAGCCGGTTCGCCACAAGGAGAACCGTTTCATCGTCGAAGGGATGCGCTTGATCGAGGAGATGAAAGAGGCGGGCCAAGAGCCCGTCTTTGTCTTTTGCACCGAGCTTTTCTCCGGCAGGCCCCGCGCCACCGCTCTCTTGCAGACGTTGCGTGCTTCGGGGACCCAGGTTCTGGGGGTGTCTGATCAGGTGATGCGGGCCATGGCGGACACGAAGACCCCGCAAGGTGTCCTGGCAGTGTCACGATTTCCACAGATCGCACCTGTCCATTCGGCGCTGACTTTGGTGTTGGACGGTGTGAGGGATCCTGGCAACCTGGGAACAATACTGCGTTCTGCGGACGCAGCCGCCGTGGGGCAGGTGATAACCACCAAGGGCACAGTCGACGTTTTCAGCCCCAAGGTGGTGCGCGGAGGGATGGGCGCCCACTTCCGTCTGCCGATATGGTATGATCGGGAGTGGCAGGAAATCGAGGCGGCACTGGACGACCGACAGGTTCTGCTGGCCGATCCGCAGGGGGATCTGGCCTACTACGAGGTTGACTGGACCGGGCCCAGCGCCCTCATCGTGGGTGGCGAGGCCCAAGGCGCAGGACGCGAGGCCCGGGAGTCTGCAGACAGAGGGGTAGCGATCCCCATGCAAGCGGGAGTCGAGTCCCTGAACGTGGCGGTGGCCACGAGCATCATGCTCTTCGAGGCGGCTCGCCAGAGGTCTGCACAGGCCCATGGCCTTTGCTCCAGCAGAGCTGGCTCCTTTGCGTAAGGTTTCATGGAACCTGTTTGACGCTTGACCTGTCTAGGTAACTCCACTTTACTGGTAGAGATGGGTGGCGTGCGGCTACTGACCGATCCCCTGCTGCGCAACCGAGTGGGCCCGCTTCTCCGTGATGTAGGAACCCCCGATTCGAGTTTCCGGCGCGTTGACGCGGTTCTGATTTCGCACCTGCACTGGGATCGCCTCGACTTGTCGTCCTTGCGGTCGCTGGCGGATGACACTTATCTGATTGTCTCCGGGGGAGCGGCCGGTTTTCTGCATAGACAGGGGATTCATCAGGTGGAGGAGATCACGTCGGGCGAACAGACAGGGATCGGGAAAGTGATGGTGGAAGCGACGCCGGCCAATCATTCTGGGCGCCGGCTCCCTTTCGGTCCGACAGTTGAGGCATTGGTTTCGTGATCGATGGAAGCCACCACATCTATTTCGCGGGGGATTCCGATCTATTCGCAGAGATGCGGACGGTTGCCGATGATTTGGACATTGCTCTGCTCCCTGTCCGGGGGTGGGGACCGAGATTGGGCCGGGGGCACATGGATGCATTCCGTGGTGCCCAAGCGTTGGGGTAACCTGCGCCCGCGCGTGGCCGTACCAATCCATTGGGGAACTTTCTGCCCCATTGGAATAGGATGGATGCAACCGCAGTTTCTGTCGCGTTCACCTCAGGCGTTTGCTAGCTGGGTGGCCGCTCTAGCACGGGAGGTTGAGGGGTGTGTTCTGGAGCCAGGTCAATCTCTCGACATGGCAGAATCGAAAGAAGATGAGGTCGGAGGACTGACAGATGAAGTCTATGCCAAGGGGCACTATGGGGTTTCTACACAAGGTTCGTGATCATTTCACGGAAGTTGAGTGTCGCATCCAACAGGCACGTAGACTGTGGTACTTGACGGCCGAAGACGCGAAGAGGTTGAGTGGGGCAGATGGTCAGGCTCGGCAAATACTGCAAGGCTTGGTGGGACATTGGGTGACTGAGATACAGATGCGTGCAGCATGGTCCTTGCCTGTCGCCGCTAGTGTAGCGAACCCTGACGCGAGATGAGCCTTGAGACAATCCCCACCATGCCCAGACGGCCCTTCTTCGATGATCGGCAAGCCGCCGGCCGGCGCCTCGCTGGCGTGCTATCGGAGGCGTATGGCGGCGTTGATGGAGTAGCATTAGCGATTCCTAGGGGAGGGGTGCCTGTAGCGCTCGAGGTGGCACAAACGCTGGCGATACCGCTGGATGTCATCGTGCCTCGCAAGATCCCGATCCCGTGGGAGCCCGAGGCCGGGTTGGGTGCGGTGACTGCTGACGGAACGATACTACTCAACGAACCGTTGGTGACCCAGTTGGGCCTGACCGAGGCGCAGATCCGGCGGCTAGCGGCTCAGGTGCAGGAGGAGGTGCGTCGCCGCACGCGAGCGTATCGGGGGACACGGCCCATGCCCGATTTGAAGGGCAAGATGACGTTCCTGATTGACGATGGTCTGGCTTCAGGGTTCACCATGCTCACCGCGATTCAATCCGTGCGAAGGAGCGACCCGGGCCAGATCGTAGTGGCTGTGCCAGTCAGCCCGAGAAGGTCTGTCAACCTGGTAGAGGCAGAGGCAGACGAATTGGTGTGCTTGATCGTACAAGAAATGCCACCTTTTGCGGTAGCCAGTTTCTACGCCTCTTTTCCTGATCTCTCGGATGAACAAGTGATCGCCTATCTGCAAGCGTCGGATTGGTAACGACTCCGATCGCGCCGGTACTACGCGCACTTGCCGCAGCCCCACGATTGTGGTTACAATATAGGGACCAGCCTCCCCACTCGTAGCGCTGACAGTGGGGAGGCTATGTACGTTTGACGCGCCAGGGAGGCTAGTAAGCCCGTGCGACAACACGATAGCGAGGTTCCGGGTCGGTTGGGAGAGAGGTGGCGTAGCTTCACGCACCGCTTTGCCGGCCTGCTCGACCGCTTGCAGCCGCCGGAGCGTGCGGTGTTGGTGATGACGGCCGTGATAGTCGGTATTGGGGCTGGGCTTGGAGCGGTCGTCTTCAGATGGCTCATCGCGTCCTTTACCCGACTGTTCTTTGATGGCGGGCGCGTGGCGTTGGGATTCCTAGGGGCGTACTATGTAGTGCTGATTCCCGCGATAGGGGGACTGATAGTCGGTCCTCTGGTGTACTTCTTTGCTCGTGAGGCCAAGGGGCATGGCGTCCCCGAGGTGATGGAAGCCGTGGCCCTCCAAGGCGGGCGCATCAGAGCGATCGTGGGTCTGATCAAGGCTGTGGCTTCCTCCATCTGCATCGGAAGCGGCGGCTCAGTGGGGCGCGAGGGACCCATCGTGCAGATTGGCTCGGCTTGGGGTTCCACAGTGGGGCAATGGCTCCATTTCTCGGATGAGCGCACCCGGAATCTGGTCGCTTGCGGCGCGGCAGGAGGCATCGCGGCAACGTTCAATGCGCCCATCGCTGGGGTCATTTTCGCCCTGGAGGTGATTCTTCAGGAGTTCAGCGTCAGGCATTTCAGCACGGTGGTCATCTCCTCCGTGACGGCCAGTGTCATCGGCAGAGCTCTCTTGGGCAATATCCCGGCTTTTCCCGTCCCTACGTATTCACTGGTGAGTCCCTGGGAACTCGGTCTATATTCCGTTCTGGGTGTGCTGGCCGCTTTCGTGGCCGTCGGCTTCATCCTTCTGCTCTATAGAACTGAGGATCTCTTCGATGCCTGGCCTTTTCCGGAATACCTCAAACCTGCGGTGGGAGGGCTAGCCCTCGGCCTGATAGGCCTGTATCTGCCGCAGGTATTTGGGATGGGTTACGAGACGATTGAGAACGCTCTGCTCAACCCGAGTGGTCTGGCCTTCTTGGTGATCTTGCTGGTGGGCAAGCTCGTGGCCACTTCCTTGACTCTCGGTTCCGGTGGCTCGGGAGGAGTCTTTGCACCTTCGCTCTTCATGGGTGCCATGGTAGGCGGTGCCTTTGGGGTTGTGGTTCATCGCATATTGCCCGACATCACCGCCACGGGTGGGGCCTACGCTGTGGTGGGAATGGCTGCCGTCTTCGCCGGGGCCGCCCGTGCGCCGATTACCGCCATTCTCATTCTCTTCGAGATGACCGACGATTACCGCATCATTCTGCCCTTGATGTTGACTGTTGTCATCAGTACCATCGTGGCAGAGCATCTGAGCGGCGAATCCATCTACACCTTGAAGCTCGCGCGTCGGGGCATCCACCTGGCGCAGGGTCGCGACATCGATGTCATGCAGGGTGTCTTCGTGAACGAAGCCATGACGCCCAGGCAGGATCTGGATGTGGTGGGCGTGAATATGAGCCTTGAGGAGCTGACGGAGCAATTCGACCGCACTCACCATCATGGGTTTCCTGTGTTAGATGAGGAAGGGTACCTCTATGGAGTGGTGACCCATAGGGACCTGGAGGAGGCCATAAGACGTGGGGATATCAGTGATCTGACGGTACGGGATATCTGCACGGTCTCTCCAGTCACCGTGCATCCTGACGAGCCGCTGTGGGTGGCGCTGAAGAGATTGGGTGTGCGCGATGTGGGCAGGTTGCCTGTGGTTCACCACCACGACCCTCGGAGGCTGTTGGGGATGGTGCATCGGCACGACATCATTCGGGCCTACAATCTCGGCATCCTGCGACGGCTGGACGCGCAGCAACGGGCCGAGCGATTGCGACTTGGCAAGCTTGGCGGCACTGAGTTCGTGGAAGTGGTTGTTGACAAAGGGTCTCCTGTGCTGGGGCAGAGGCTTCGGGATGTGTGCCTCCCAGAGAGTTGCATTGTGGTTTCCGTTCAGCGGGGGAGGAAAGTCATCATCCCGCATGGTGATACGGCCATCAAAGCTAAGGACAAGCTAGTCGTCTTTGCCACCAAGGAGTGCGCCGCCGAACTTCGGGAGGCCTTCGAGCCTTTGACTGAGGACGTCGAGATCTCAACTCGAGGTTGAGAAAGAAGACACTCAAGGATGGCAGGGTCTAGGACACCAGCTCGGAGAGAAGGGTGAGGGGAAGCAATCTCCCATTGCCCACTGGTGATTGCTTCGTCGCCCTGGTGGGCTGCTCGCAATGACACGTTCAGTTTCCTACACAATGAGTGGTGCGAGCGCACCATGGATCACCTCAGAATGACAGACCATCAAAGCACGCTTGGAAAAACAAGAACTTCCTCAAGGCCTTGCGCCGCATTCCGATGAGATGGAATCCAGTTGGCTGTGTAGAGCGTCATGCGCTATGATATAGAAAGGGGCAGGATGGTACGGCTCTCTGCAGAAAGGGAGGTAGGAAGATGCTAGTGAACAGAATCATCGGTGTGTTCACGTTCCGCCGTGGTGTCTACGCCGAGGTTGAGCAAGATGCCACATTCACCACCACAGCCTGGATCCTCGTGATTGTGGTCTCTTTCCTCAGCCAACTGGGGGCCTTTGCTACCAGCGATCTGGGCGCGTGGCTGAGGAACACCGTCGGGGGCACCATCGCTGTGGTCATCGCCTTCGCCTTGGCTTCCTTCGTCGTGCAATGGGTGGGGCGCGCCCTCTTCAACGCCGAGGTCACCTACGAGGAAATGATACGCACGTTGGGCCTGGCGTACGTCTGGCAAATCGTCGGAGTCGTCGGTGCTCTAGCCGCCTTCGCCCCGACTCTGCCGTGGCTGGCGACCCTAGCCCTCCTCGTCGCCCTGATTCTGGGATTGATCGCCTGGTTGGTGGCTACGAAGGAGGCTCTGGACCTACCTTGGCTTCAGACCATCGTCACTGTCATCCTGGGATTCGTATTCTTGGTAGGCATCATATTCGCTGTCCAAGCAGTGCTGGTCGGTGCACTGGTGCTAGTGGCGTAAACATCCCCGAAGAAACCGAAGGGCGTCCACGGGTCTCACGAGGGGCATTCCTGACACCCTGCTGTGGGGCTTTGCTGGGCGGGGCAGCGACTTGCCTCCTGGGGCCGGTCTACAGTCCACCATGAGGCCGGTGTCAAGCTTGTGCCTGATTGTGATCTTGGTGCGCGGCTTCGGTTACGTACTGGACACGCTTCGCACAGGCGCTATCATGACCATCGCGCCCCTGGTGCTGGGCTACTTCCTGGGTGGCTCCAGGGGTGACACTGAGTGGGCACTCTAATCCGGCCTCCCTCGCTTGATTTCAATACGCTGCGCTACTCAATCAGCGCTGGATCAGCCGGTATTGACCGGATCAGTCACCCACTACCAGATCGTAGATCCCCTGCAATTCCTCGTCGGAATAGAAGTATATCACCAGCCTTCCGCCCTTTCTTCCTTGAGTCAGCCTGACCTTGGTGCCCAGCGCCTGGCGGAACTGATCTTCCAGGGCTTTCACTTCAGGGGACTTCTCCCGACGCTTGGCTGTGCGCTGGGGTTCCTCCACCATGCGCTTGACCAACTGCTCGGTCTGGCGCACGCTCAACCCGCGTTTGATGATGGCCTCCAGCACCTCGACCCGTGGCTTTTCGCCCCTCAGGCGCAATATGGCGCGCGCATGTCCCTCGCTGATCTCCTCTGCTAGAAGCGCGTCTTTCACGCGGTCGGGGAGGTTCAGCAGGCGCAGCGTATTGGTCACAGTGACCCGGTTCTTCCCCACCTTGTCGGCGACCTGCTGCTGGGTCATCTCAAACTCCTCCACCAGTTGCTGGTAGGCCGTCGCTGCCTCCAGGGGGTTCAGATCCTCCCGCTGCAGGTTCTCGACAAGGGCCAACTCCAGCATCTGCTGAGGGGTTGCTTCACGAATCACGACGGGCACCGTCTCCAGGCCGGCCAGTTTTGCGGCCCGCCAACGTCTCTCGCCGACCAGAAGCTGGTATCCTCCTTCGATCTCCGTCACCACCAGGGGCTGGACCAGACCTTGCTCCTTGATAGAGGCAGCCAACTGCTCCAGGGCCTCCGGGTCCACAACCCGGCGGGGCTGCCGCGGATTGGGGACGATGTGATCGACGCCCACCTGATTCACGCCAGGAGCGGTGGGGATCAGAGCCTCCAGGCCCTTGCCCAATCCTCGTCTATCTGGGGGCATTTACTTTCCTCCTGTCTGGTCTGTTCTTTGCAGCAGCTCCGTCGTCAGGGCCTGATACGCCAGGGCACCGCTGGACTTGGGAGCATAGCTAAGGATGGTCTCGCCGTAACTGGGAGCCTCGCTCAGGCGCACATTGCGGGGTATGATGGTGGAATACACCTTGCGAGGGAAGTACTTGCGCACCTCGTCCACCACCTGTTGGGCGATCTTGGTACGTACATCGTACATGGTCATGATCAACCCTTCAATCCTCAGACGAGGGTTTAGCCCTCGTCGCACCAGGTTTATCGTGTGCACCAACTGTCCCAGCCCCTCCAGGGAGAGGTATTCGCATTGCACGGGTATGATCACTCCGTGTGTCGCAGCCAACGCATTGACAGTCAAGATGCCCAGGCTGGGCGGCGAGTCAATGAGGATGTAGTCGTATTCTGTGTCCAGAGTGGCAAGTGCTTTGCGCAGGAGATGGGCTTGCTCTGGCAGTCGCACCAACTCCACCGTGGCCCCGGCCAGCGATGGCGAGGAGGGCACCAACTCGAGTCCGGCTTTGTCAATGGATATGACAACCTGGCTGAGGGGCACTTGGTCAATGAGGGCCTCGTAGATAGAGACGGGAAGACGATTCTTATCCACGCCCAGGCTGCTGGTCGCGTTGGCCTGAGGGTCGATGTCTATGAGAAGCAACTTCTTGCCCCGAGCGGCGAGACAAGCCCCCAGGTTGACAGTGGTGGTGGTCTTACCCACCCCCCCCTTCTGGTTGGCGAAGGCGTATATGCGGGTCATCGCCGGTTCGTCATCGCTGCCTCGATCTCTGCACGAGTTGGAACGGAGGACAGGCCAGCTTTCTCCACGGAGAGCGAGGCTGCCACGTTGGCGAAGCGCGTCGCCTCCGCAGGATCATCGGTCTCGGCTAGCCTGACCAAGAAGGCGGCTGCGAAGATGACCCCTGCCCCAGTGGGATCCAGAGCCGTGGTCTGCCGAACAGGGAAGTGAGACCTTCTACCCTGACAGTACAAGGTCGCACCCTTGGCTCCCTGGGTCAGCACAGATATCTTGGGGATTCCCAGCTTTGGGCGCAGGGTGCCGGCTTCCCCGGCTAGATCCTCCTCACTCACGATGAGCACATCGAGGCGCGTCAAGAGTCTGTCGGCGTCGCTCCATCGGCGCGGGAGAACGGAACCTTCCTCATCCCACTCTCTCAACCAGCCTTGCGGTGTGACGCCCAACAGCGAGGATGGGAACTGATCTATCATGTCTCCTTCGAGTTCACCTACAATGGGTCCCAGCAGAACGATTGGTGCCGTTCGCCAGGCCAGAGGCACATCTTCAGTCTTGATTCTCTCGGCCAGGGCATAAAGGCGTTGACGTCTCGCTCCTTTCGTGTAGACATTCCGGAAGGTAGTCGTGACCGGTGAGGGAACACAGACCAGCTCTACACCCTCCAGGAACTGACCCAGGTCCAGATCACGACCAGCACTGGTGACCACCGCCACCCTTCGGCCTAGATTCCTTGCGGTGAGGGCAGAGTAGATAGCCGTGCCACCAGCACGATGCCCTCCGTTCGTGAGGTCCTTGGACACATGGCCAACGACCAGGAAATCGGGCTGTCCCATTCATCAACCCCTGGCGCTCCCCAGACTAGGCGACTCTCTCGTTCTGGAGTGGCACGGAAGCTGCCCTTTCCTCGCTCCTCTTGATCACCGCGGAGAGAAAGCCGCGGAAGAGGGGATGCGGCCTATTGGGACGGGACTTGAACTCTGGATGGAACTGGGTGGCCACCATCCAAGGGTGATCTTGCAGTTCCACGATCTCCACCAGATCCCCATCCTCGAGAATCCCGCTAGGGATCAGACCCTTGGAGGTCAAGGCTTTCCTATAGAGGTCATTGAGCTCGAAGCGGTGGCGGTGACGTTCGTGCACCACTTCCTGCCCGTAGGCCTCGGCTGCCCTGGTGCCTGGAACGAGCTGGCACGGGTAGCTCCCCAGTCGCATCGTGCCTCCCTTGTCGAATACCTGCCTTTGTTCTGGCAGGAGGTCGATCACCGGATGCGGAGTATGGGCATCAAACTCGGTGCTGTTGGCCCCTTTGAGGCCTGCCACAGAGCGAGCGAACTCGATGACCATCATCTGGAGCCCCAGGCAGAGGCCAAGATATGGAACCCCATGCTCTCGGGCGTATTTCGCCGCCTGTATCTTGCCTTCGATGCCCCTGTAGCCGAATCCTCCCGGCACGACGATGCCATCAACGCCAGCCAGTTGATCTTCGGCGCCCGATTGCAGTAAGTCCGATTCCACCCACTTGATGTCAACCCCGACATCGTGGTAGGCCCCCGCGTGATAGAGCGCTTCCCTGACGCTCATGTAGGCATCCACTAGCTCCACGTACTTTCCTACCAGTGCAACGCACACTTGACGCGCCGGCTGCTTGATCCGCTCTACAACGTGCCGCCATTCCTCCAGATCGGGCGGATTCGCCTTCAGCCCGAACCTCTCCACAATGAGCTCGCCCACGCCAGCCTCCTCCATGATCAGAGGGACCTCGTACATGGTGGGAGCGCTCACCAGAGGCACCACAGCCGACTCGTCAACATCGCAGAACAGGGATACTTTGGCTCTGATGCCGTCGGGGAGAAAGGAGTCTGCACGCAGCAGGATGAGATCGGGTTGCAGTCCCATGCCCCGCAGCTCCTTGACGCTGTGCTGGGTAGGCTTGGTTTTTAGCTCGCCGGTGACTGCCAGACGTGGGAGAAGGGTGACGTGAGCGTAGAGCACATTCTGCCGGCCAACATCGCTGCGCATTTGACGAAGCGCCTCAATGAAGGGCAAGCCCTCGATATCGCCAATGGTGCCTCCCACTTCGACGATCACCACCTCGGCTTCGCTCTCGTGAGCCACCTGATGGACGCGACGCTTTATCTCATCGGTGATATGGGGGATAATCTGCACGGTGCTCCCCAGATAGTCGCCCCTGCGCTCGCTGGCGATCACCGCCGAGTAGACCTGTCCCGTGGTCGCATAGCTCGAACGCGTGAGGTTCTGGTCTATGAAGCGCTCGTAGTGGCCCAGGTCAAGGTCCGTCTCTGCACCGTCCTCAGTCACGAAGACCTCGCCATGTTGATAGGGGGACATGGTGCCGGCATCCACGTTGAGGTAGGGGTCCAGCTTCTGGATGGAGATGGAGACACCCCGGCTCTTCAAGATCCGCGCTATGGATGCGGCGGTGACTCCTTTTCCTACCCCCGATACTACGCCGCCAGTGCAGAAAATGAATCTGGTCACTCTGGTAGCCCCCTCTACAATTGCGAAGCGCACGCTGGCTCTCGATCGAAGACAACCTTGGAGATTATAGCACGCCTGAACCCTCATAGCAATGGTTGACTGTACATTTGGGTCCTCTTGTGTTAGGATTTGCAGGTCCCCTCAGAAAGGTAGATCCCGTGGCTGAAGACGTCTTGCCAACCGAGATACGCTTCAGTCGAGAGCTGGATACCGCAAGAGCGGTCGCCCGGATCCTGGCGATCCTGATGGCCGCCGCCATTTTCAGCTTGCTTGGCCCTGTCATGGCCGTCGCTGGGACCGGCTCATTCCTCTCATACCTGCTGATGGGTGGGGTTGTCCTGCTGACCCTGGCGTGCTACGTCGAATTGCAGCTCAGCGGCAGGCGAGAAGGTGGGGCCTACATCTTGGTTCGCGACGCGACGGGTGTGCCCTGGGCCTTTCTGACCGGGTGGGCGATCCTACTCGGGGGAGTCCTCCTCTGCGCCGTTGTCGCCTTGGGCTTCGGCGCTTGGGTGGCAAACGCGGCTGAGATCTTCCTCGGAGTCGCGTTGCCTGAACCACTGGTTGCCATGTTGCTCATTGTGGTCATCGTGGGCTACAATATCCTCGGTGAGCGAGGCTTCAGGCGCACGCGTGATTCCATCACCTGGAGCGTGGTGGTGGCCTTGCTGCTCCTCTGCCTGTTCTGTCTGCCTCACATCCGCTGGGATGGCCTGAGGCCGTCCTCCGCCGGAGATACGCTGGGCATCCAGGCAGGTCTTTCATTGTTGTTGATCGGCTTCCTCGCTTTCGAATCTCTACCTCTCACCGCCTCTGAGATCCGTCAGCCAAGACGAACAGTACCGTGGGCCTTTGTGGCCTCCCTTTCCCTGGGAACCATCGTCTCTATCTTGCTAGGCCTGATGGCAGCGGGTGCGCTGGTGGGGGTTCGCTGGGGCGAGGCCAGGGTACCGTTGGCTCTGATGGCGCAGCAGTGTGTGGGCAGTTATGGCCACATACTACTGGTGGTAGTCGGTCTGGTGTTCATCCCGTTGGCCTTGAACTCCACCATCCTGCTTGTGATCCGCCAAGCTCGTGTCATGGGCCAGGACAGCCTTTTCCCTGGTTCGTGGAGAGAGGAGGGAGGAGGGGTCCGGGCGTCGCGTGTGCTGCTGCTGCTCACGGGGCTGGGAGCGATTGTGTTCAGTCTCCTGGGGAATCTGGAGTTCATCGCCCGCCTCGGGGGGTTCTGCGCTCTGGTGACGATGAGCGCGATAGCCGTGGCGGACCTCGTGCGGCAACGCGGTCTCGAAGACTCGCCATCGTTCAAGTTGCCGCTTTACCCTCTCGTCCCTGCGCTGGCGTTGGTGGTGAACCTCTTTCTTGTACCCACCTTGGGGATCGTACCGGTGCTCGGTGGTGCAGTGTGGATTGCGGCAGGGTTCGTAGTCTACATCGCCTACGGCAAGCGTAGATACATCGCTGGACAGGAAGGAGTGGTGGTCTTCAAGGGGCGGCGGCGGGAGCGACTGGAGGCCGGGTATCGCGTGCTCGTGCCCTTGGGACCCCAGGAGAAGCAGTCGCAGATGGTCAAACTGGGCGTTGCCTTGGTCGGCGAGCAGGAGGGGGATGTCTTGCCCCTCAGGGTGGTAACGGTCCCAGCCCAGGTGCCTCTCAGTGAAGGGTCGAGAACGGCGGAGGGGGTCGAATCGCTGTTCAGGTGGTCACTCGCTGCCGAAGATACGGGATCGGTGCCCGTCACACCCATTACTAGGGTCGCCCGCAGTGTCTCCCAGGGGATCATAGACACGGCCGTGGAAGAGAAATGCGACCTCATGCTGCTGGGCTGGGAAGGGTACACGGAGACCCACGGTGGGGTCATGGGTCATATCCTCGACCCGGTGATCGAGAGCGCCCCTTGCGATGTCGTACTGGTCAAGGGAGACGAATTGACCACGGTGGATGCGATACTGGTACCGACGAGTGGCGGCCCTCACGCTCCCATCGCCACTCGCGTGGCCCTGAGGTTAGCGAGGGTATATGGAGCGCAGGTGACGCTTTTGTATGTCTGTCGCGAGGGCGCAATGGAGGAGGACAGGCAGCACGGCCTGGAGATGATCGCTCAGACCGTGAGCGGCCTCGAGACCGATGACCTGATCAAGCCGAAGGTCATCACTACTGCGGGGGTGGTGAGCGGCATCCTGGCAGAGGCAGAGCACTATGATCTGATGTTGCTTGGCGCATCGGAGGAGGGCTTCTTCGACAGGGTTCTCTTTGGAACGATACCGGAGAGGATAGCTTCGAAATCTCCGGTGCCGGTGATGATAGCGAGGCAACGGGCTCCGCTCCCCCAATTCTGGGTCAGACGGGCATGGAACGCGGTCTACCGTCTCTTCCCGACTCTGGAGGCCGAGGAGAGATCAGCGGTCTACAGGCGGATCAGGGAAGAAGCCAAAGCCGACATAGACTACTTTGTGATGGTGTCGCTGGCGGCCATGATCGCGACGCTAGGACTGCTCTTGAACAGCGCGGCGGTGATCATCGGAGGGATGCTGGTGGCGCCGCTGATGAGCCCCATCATCGGCATCGCCCTGGCGATCACTCTAGGGAATATCCGCCTGCTGCGCGACGCGGCTGAGTCAACTATCAAGGGCATCTTCGTGGCGGTCGTCGTCGCCCTAGTGCTGGCCTCAATTCCGGCCATGGCCGAGCCTACTGAGGAGATACTAGCACGGACTGTGCCTAACCTCTTGGATCTGGTAGTGGCGCTGGCCTCAGGCGCTGCCGGGGCCTACGCCATCTCCCGCAAGGATGTGTCTGCCGCCTTGCCTGGGGTGGCCATTGCTGCCGCTATCGTGCCGCCTCTGGGAGTTGCCGGTATAGGGTTGGCGACGCGCCAGCCGGCAGTGGCAGGGGGAGGATTGTTGCTGTTTGGAACCAACCTGGCCGGTATCACCCTCGCGGGAGCCGTCACGTTCCTGCTCCTCGGGTTCCGGCCCGCGAGGGGCGTCAGGGAGAGAGAAAGATACCTCCGGCGTGGTCTTGTCATCTCCATGCTGTTGCTTCTTGTGATCTCCTTGCCACTGGCTTTCATGTCCGGAAACACTGTCAGGGCCGCTCAAGAGCGTGAAGTGGTCAACCGAGTGCTAGTCACGGAGCTGGGCGAGCTGGAGGGTGTCACGCTGGTCGGTTTCGATCTCGACCGGCAAGGAGAGACAATGGCTCTCACCGTGACCGTATACGCAGTCGAAGGAGTGCCAGAGGAGGCCGCAGAACGCCTGGCCGACTCCATCACGGAGGAGGTTGGTCAGGAGGTGACTCTGCGCCTCATCGCCATCCCCGTTCTAGAGATGAGGGTGCCCTAGGCGCGGAATGTGACCGGCCCCATGGGGGGGGATCTCCTGCATTCTGGTCTTTGGTGGGGCGCTGCTCCCGGGCTTGCAGCGCCGCAGTCGAATGGCAAGGCGCTCACCTCAAGGGTGAGCGCCTGTGGTTTCCGGGTCTTGCAGCAGGGAAAGCAGCTACAGTGCTCGCCTCCAGATGCAGATGAAGTCGGCCTCACGAGAGGCGACTTGCACCAACTCCCAGCCCTCTTGGCCCTTCTCGTTCAGGATATGAACGATGGCCTCCACGTAGGGGTTGGGAGCGTCATCGAAGAAGCACTCTCCCTCAGTATCGCAATAGACGACGCCGGAGCCAGCGGGGTCTGCCGGATGCCCCAGCTTCTCCCGTATGTTGAGCACCTCGCCCGCCGAGTGCGTGGCGAGGTCGCATTCCGAACGTTCCGCGGCTCGTCCCCCAGATCGCTACTCGGCCTCTTCCTGCCTGCCGAAGAAGTTGCCGAAGGCCTTCATGAACTCGATAGGCACCGGGAAGATAATGGTTGAGTTCTTCTCCGTAGCTATGTCGCCCAGGGTTTGCAGATAGCGCAACTGAATGGCTGCCGGCTGCTTGGACATGGTTGCCGCGGCGTCCGTCAAGCGCTGGGCGGCGGAGTACTCACCCTCGGCGTGGATGATCTTGGCCCGCTTCACTCGCTCGGCCTCGGCCTGAGCAGCCATGGCTCGCTTCATGGACTCGGCCAGTTCGACGTCCTTGACCTCGACGATACTGACCTTGATGCCCCAGGGTTCGGTCTGCTCGTCAATGATCTGCTGGAGCTTCAGATTGATCATCTCGCGGTTCACAAGAAGCTCGTCCAGTTCCGACTGACCCAACACGCTGCGCAGAGTGGTCTGCGCGATTTGCCAGGTCGCCTTCATGTAGTCCTCCACCTGGACGATGGCATCGGAGGGGTCCACGACGCGGAAATAGGCCACGGCGTTGACCGTTACCGTCACGTTGTCCTTGGTGATGGCCTCCTGAGAGGGGATGTCCAGGGTCACCACCCGCAAGTCAACCTTCACCATGCGGTCCACGATGGGGATGATGAAGAACAGTCCTGGTCCCTTGGCCCCTACCAGGCGGCCCAGGCGAAAGATTACACCGCGCTCGTACTCTTGCACGATCTTGATGGCTGAACTCAGCAACATTATCAGCACGATGACGACAATCAGAGCGCTGAAGCCCAAGCCACCTAAGGCTGCCAGTATTTGCTCCACAGTTCTTCCCTCCTTAATATCTTCCTATTGTAGTTTGCCTATCACTGCTAATCGGACTCTCTAGCGGCCTTCTTGACCAGCAGCTTGAAACAGTCCACATCCGAGACTTCCACCTCCTCTCCCTCTTTCACCGTTCCCTCACTAGCCATCGCTTGCCACAATTCGCCTTTCAAGAACACCGTGCCCATGGGGTCCAGATTGGAACGAGCCACCGCCAACTGCCCTACCAGCCCTTCGATCCCTGTGGTCGGTCTGCGGCGTTGGGCGCCGAAGACCTTGGCGATGACGAAGGCGAAGAAGACACCGGTTGTCAGCCCCACTCCCACGACCAGGCTCTTGGAAACGGCGGCGAAGGGGGAGCTGAAGAGGATCATGGAGCCCAGAATGAAAGACACGACGCCCAACCCGGCGAGGATACCGTGAGTGGGGGCCTTGACATCAGCGAGCAAGAGAACGAAGCCCAGGATGACGAATATCAACCCTGTCCAGTTCACGGGAAGCACGCCGAGGGAGAAGAGCGCCAGCACGAGGCAAATCGCGCCCAGAATCCCCGCCAAGTAGCCCCCTGGTTGCGAGAGCTCGAGGATGATGGCGTTCAACCCCAGGGTCATCAGAAGGAAAGCGATGTTGGGATCGGTAAGGGTGTGGAGAAAACCTTCTACAGGGCTCATGGGGATGCGGTTGATCGTCGCGCCTGCGGTCTGGACGGTGTGGGTCTCGTCGCTGATGAGGACCTCTTGTCCGTCCAAAGCTCCCAGCAGAGCTGTGAGGTCCTGGGCCACAAAGTCAATCACACCCAGTTCCAGCGCCTCGTCCTCGGTGATGGAGGAACTCTCGCGCACAGCCTCCTCGGCCCAGGCCGCGGCCTCAGCCCCTCGCGGTTCCGCCAGCCCCTTCAACAGGGCCACGGAATCGTTGACCACCTTGGCCTCCATCGTCTCGGACATCGCTTCGCCCGACATATCCACGGGGTGGGCGGCGCCGATGCGGGTGTTGGGAGCCATGGCGGCGAGATGGGCGGCCAAGGTGAGGAAAGTGCCTGCTGAGGCGGCCTTGCCCCCCTGCGGAGACACGTACACCACAATGGGGACAGTGGCAGCCTTCATCTCCTTGATGATCTCTTCCGTGACTTGCACCGACCCACCTGGCGTATCAAGCTCGATGATCAGGCAGGTGGCACCATCCGTCTCTGCGGCCTCGATGCCCCTCTCGATGTAACTGGCCACGATGGGCGTGATGGCACCCTCGAAGGTCAGGACGTCCACCACCGTGCCGTTCTGCGCCTTCAGAGGGGACGCCAAGAGCAACGATGCGGCGAGGACGAGGAGTGTATGCCAGATCAGGATCCTTCTGTGGTGCCCTTGCATGGTTCTTCCTACAACACGGTTGGGTTGGGGAGGAAATCGATGAGAGACTAATGGCCCTCTATAGATATTATAACGTACTTCGGCCTGAGATTCAACAACCCAGTCCGTTCGGATGCTCTCCGCCCTTCAGAGCCCGGTCTTGTGAGCGGGGCCGGTCGGGCTGCCTGGATCGCCAAGAGGCTTGCAGAACCGACACGTGCGTGCCTACGGTTCAGAGCCAGCCAAGACGTTCTTTACACAGGATCTCCAGTCCGGAGCTTCTGTGGGCCGCGCCCCATCACTCGCCCATCGAGCTCGGAGATGAGGAAGTGCTCGAGGCCAGGGGCAGGGTGATGGTGAACTTGGTGCCCAACCCCACGACACTCTCCGCCCAAATCTGTCCTCCGTGGGCCACGACGATCTCCTTGGCGATGGCTAGACCAAGCCCTGCTCCTTTGCCTTCTCTGGTTCGCGACTTGTCTCCGCGATAGAAGCGCCCGAAAATCCGAGATAGCTCCTCAGAGGGGATACCGGCGCCCGTATCCGCGACGCTGATCTGGCCGAGAGCCTTGGCCGTATCTCCTCGCACCGAAGGTTCTTCTACTGATCTAGCGGCCAGCACGACCCGCCCTCCTGGGGGAGTGTGTTTCAGCGCGTTGTCCAGTAGATTGGTCAAGACCTGTGCCAGGCGGTCGCGATCACCTCGAACGACGAGGTCATTGGAGAGATCGACCTCCAGCGCCACTTGTCCTTCCTGGGCTCGCAGGATCATCTTCTCGGAGCACTCTTGGAGGAGGCCGGACACGGGCACTGGCTCCATGGCCATCACTATCTGTCCAGCGTCCATGCGGGCCAACTCCAGAAGATCGTCGACCAGACGTGCCATGCGGTCGGCCTCCTCGTTGATGATCTGGGCGGCTCGACGGCCCGATTCCTCATCCGCGGCTGCACCGTCAAGAATGGCCTGAGAGAACCCACGGATGGAGGTGAGCGGGGTTCTAAGATCGTGGGAGACATTGGCCACGAAATCGCGCTGAGCCTGTCGCGAGGCCCTTACCTCGCGGGCCATGGCGTTGAAGCTCGTGGCCAGGCGACGCACCTCTTCGGGAGATGTGATCTCTAGCTGCTCGTCATAGTTGCCTCGTGCTATCTCCTCGGTAGCAACGGTGATGCGTTGTAGCGGCCTGGCGATGGAGCGGGCGATGAGGAAGGCGATGCCGATGGACACCAACAGTGCGACCAGACCAGTGAGCATGAGGCCAGCGGCTATGTCGCCTGCATAGGAAGAGATCACCTGGCGTGGCGGAGACAGCAAGACAACGTACCACACGGACGAGTCGTCTCCTTCTCGTTCCCTCGGCAAAGGTTCTGTGGGCACGGCCACATAGAGGAAGAGACCTTCGCCGGTCATCTGCCGTCCCTGGACGTAGAGTCGTCGTCCCGCTGCTCCTTCTCCAGGCAGGGGCACGTCGAACCCGCGCCCCACCCAGCGCTGTTCCGAGTCTGCCAGGATCCTACCTGCACGGGTGACGATCAGGATGCGCGTGCCCTGGGTGATAGCCTGTTCTTCCAAGGTGTTGATGATCTCCTCGGGGGTCAGACCTCGTGCTCGAAGGGTGCGGACGTGGAACGCCGTGGGCAGGCTCTTGTCGGCCAGGGCGAGATAGGTCAGGCGGGTGACTTGCGGTATGAGGAGGATAGTCAGAAGGACTCCCGTGATCGCCAGACAAATGACGATGATCAAGATGTATGAGCCTATCAGCCGCGATCGCAGAGTGGCAAACATCGTCTCCTAGACCATCAACTTGTAGCCTACCCCACGCACCGTCTCAATCTCCACATCGCTTCCACTCAGTTTCTTCCGGAGGTGGGCGATGTGCACGTCTACTGTGCGGGTCTGGCCGTAGAAATCGTATCCCCATACGAGGTCCAGCAACTGCTCGCGGCTGAGCACCTGACCCCGATGCTGAGCCAGCGTTTGGAGCAGATCGAACTCCTTCGTACGCAGCTTCACCTGTTGGCCTGCCAGTGTCACCTCGCGACTGGCGGGGTCTATGGTCAATTGACCGAGATGTATCGCTGCCTCTGGCCGGGTACTCCGCTCAAACCTTCGCAGGATGGCTTTCACTCGGGCCACTAACTCCCTAGGGTTGAACGGTTTGGTCAGGTAGTCGTCGGCCCCCAGTTCCAGTCCGACGATCCTGTCAACGTCGTCGCTACGGGCCGTGAGCATGATGATGGGCACGTCTGATTCCGCCCTGGCTTTGCGGCAGACCTCCCAGCCGTCTACCTCTGGGAGCATCAGATCCAGGACGACAACGGCTGGTTTCAATTTGTGTATCTTGTCCAGCGCCTCCGCTCCGTCGCGCGCTTCCTCCACAGTGAACCCGTCTCGCTCCAGATACATCCTGGCGAGCTCGATGATGTGCTCCTCGTCATCCACGACCAACACGGTCTCTCTAGCCATCTCTTCCCTCACTCCCGATGCGGACCGCCGTGAACAGCATTCTGCCTAGCTGAGGGCCTCCCGCACCACAGCGGTCAGCTCCTGGACATCGAAGGGCTTCTGGATACGCCTCCCTTGCCATTCCTTCAGGAAAGCCTGCGTCGTAGGGTTGAGAACGTCGCCGGTGATGAAGATCATCCGCTCCGCCAGCGCGGGATCCATCGCCCTGATTTCTTTCTCACACGCAGGTCCATCCATCTCAGGCATCTTGATGTCGGAGATGATCAGATCGTACTGCTTGTGGTGCAGTATCTCCAAGGCCATCTCAGCACTCATGACGCCGTCAACCTGGTAGCCGCTTTCGGTCAGCGCCCGCACGATCAGATCCACGATACTCCGCTGGTCATCTATCACCAGAATCCTTTGGCGCTCAGAAGCCGTCGTCGCCTGCTCGCCACCGGGAGAGGGCCCCGTGACGTCCTCGATCCAGCTCTTCACCGGCAACTCGATGACGAAGGTCGCTCCCTGACCTGGCTGGCTCTCAACCCAGATGCGCCCATCATGTTCTTGAACGATGCCGTGAGAAATCGATAGGCCCAACCCGGTGCCCACGCCCACGTCCTTCGTGGTGAAGAAGGGGTCGAAAACCCTGTCCTGCACGTCCGGCGGGATGCCGGGCCCGGTATTGGCGAAGCTGACTCGGATAACATCCCCGTCCAGGAGTTCACTTCTTACGGTGAGAACGCCTCCCTCATCTTGATGAAGCATGGCCTGATGGGCGTTGTTGACGATGTTGAGGAAGACTTGCTGCAATTGATAGCTGTCGGCTGAGGTCCAGGGCAGGTTCTCGGCCAACTCGGTGACAAGGTCCACATCGTCCACCTCCAACTGATACCGCCGCAAGGCCAGCGTGCGCTCGATGACTTCATTGATATCCACCGGGCTTCGCTGGGGCTTCTTCTGACGGGCGAAGGTGAGGAGGTTCTGCACGATCCGTTGAGCTCGCAGGGCGTCCTCATAGATCCTCTGCAAGTCTTCCTTCACATCCTCATCCACATCGCTGGCCTGCAACAATTGCGAATACCCCATGACTGTGGTCAAAGGGTTGTTGAGTTCGTGGGCCACGCCTGAGATCATCTGGCCAATGCCTGAGAGCTTGGCTGACTGGATGAGTTGAGCCTGGAGACGAACCCGGTCCGAGACGTCCCGTGCCACGCCCCTGTACTGGATTACCTGACCGCTGTCATCCCACACTGGCTTGATGCTGATCTCCATGTGGAGTATGGTACCGTCTCGGTGCAAGGCGCGGTGGCGTAACGCAAATCCCTCTTTCCCTTGCTCCACCAGTTGCCGAGAGCTGTTTCTGAACTCCTCCGTATCGTCAGGATGCATGAAGAACTCGTAGGCAGTGTGTCCCAGTAGGTCCTGAGGGGTGTATCCAGTGAGGTTCTCGATCTGAGGGCTCCAGTAGGTGAAGCGGCCGTCGGCATCCGTCTCCCAGATAGCGTCGGGGACGTTCTCTACGTAAGCACGGTATCTCTCCTCGGACTCCCTCACCCGCTCATAGAGCCGCGCGTTCGCCGTGGCTATGGCGGCGTGTTCCGCCAGGTGCTGGACGAACGCTGCTTGCTCTTGGGTGAAGCCTGCAAGCTGAGGGCTTTCCAGGACTATCGCCCCTGCCACCTTGTCGTCTCTGAGGATAGGGACTGTGAGTTGAGACCGCGTCTCAGAGATGAGTTCAGCGTAGTCAGAATCCTGGCTGACATCGTCCACTATTGATAGCTCTCCTGTCCTGACGACTCTCCCCACTATGCCTTGGTCGATGTCCCACCGCCACTGGCCTTGTGCATCCGTCCGTGCTGGATAGCTTTGGTGAGCCAACAGGAGGAGGTCTGTTCTGTCTTCATCAACTACGGCGATGGCCCCCACCGAGGTATGCGTAGCTTCCAACGCCTTGTCCAAGACCAGTCGCATCATCTTGTCGAAATCCAATGTGGACGAGAGTTCGTCTACGATCTCCTCTATGGCTGAGAGTTCCTCCAGGCGGCGCTTCGTCTCGTCGTGCAGGCGGGCGTTCTCGATGGCGATGGCTGCCTGGTTGGCCAAGAGACCGAGGAGGTTCACCTCCTCTCCGCTGAACGGTGACTTGTCCAGCAGTCTATCTACGATCAGCACCCCCAGGAACTGTTCACCGTACTTGATGGGTGACCCGACCACTCGCGAAAAACCATAGCCAGCATACGCCTCTGACCGGCCCGCCCAGGAGTCGTAGTTATCGACGATCACAGGCTGGTCTGTCTCCAGAACCTTCCCCGCGACACCCTCACCCGCCTGCATGATGCCGTCGTCGAGTTCCGGCGGCATGCCCCTGGAGGCAGCGCTTATCAAGTCACCTTTGGCCGGGCGGTACAGGTAGACCTCCCCTGTCTGCCCATCCAGCAGTCTGGCTGCGTGCGCGAGGATGGCCTCCAGCAGGCTATCCAGGTCCAGACGGCTGGTGATGTGGAGCGAAGTTTCGTGCAAGGCCATCAGCTCCCGGGATCTCTGCTCCTGCCTCTCGTATAGCCGAGCGTTCTCGATGGCCATCCCTATCTGACTGCCAATGGAGGGTAGGAGTTCCGCGTCCTCCGAACTGAATTCACGAGGCGATGAGCTGGCCACAGCGAGTATGCCCATGACTTGCTCTCTTGACTTCAAGGGTACCGCCACCAAGGAGCGTACCGGCTGGTTCTCCAGGGTCTTCCTCAGATCATGGGCCTGTGGGTGTAGCGACAGGTCCCCGATCAGAAGAGGTTGTGCGGAGCTGATCACTGTCCCGACTACACCTTCACCCAGTGCCCGTCTTCGTACTGTCTCAGCGAATTCATCGCTTAGACCACGGTAGGCCACCAGAACCATCTCGTTCGTCTCCACCTCTAACAACCTGACCAGTCCCACCTCCATCTCCATCACGTCCAACACCTTGTCCAAGGCACGGTCCAAGATCTGGTGAAGGTCTAATGATTGAGCCACGGTCTTGGCGACGGCGTTCAGGGCAGCTAGCTCCTCGTTACGTCTTCTCAACTCTTCCTCAGCTCGCTTTCGCGGACTGATGTCACGAACGATGCTCTGAAAGCCAGTGACCCAGTCTCCGGCGGCGAGGAGCCTTACTGTTTGCTCAACCCACTTCTCCTCCCCGCTCCGGGTGAGAATCGGGAATTCAAGGGTGGTCTGGTTCTGGCGCTCATCGAACTGCTTCTGGTAGCACGACTGAACTCGCTCACGCCAGCTCTCTGGAATCAGTTTGTTGAAGTGGCTTCCAACCAGTTCCTCTGGTGAGTATCCAGTCAATTCCCGGGTGGGTGGATTGGCATAGGTGAAGTAGCCCTTGGAATCGGTGGTGTAGACAACGTCGATCGCTTCCTCAACGATCTGGCGATACCGCTGTTCGCTCGCCTCGAGGGCCGCTTCTGCCCGCTTGCGCTCGGTGATGTCTCGGAACACACCCTGAATGATCTGTTTACCAGATACGTCCACCATGCTGGTCGATATGTCCACGGGCACCAGTTGACCAGAAGCGTGTTGGATGTAGATGTCCTCAGTGAATGCCTCTCCCTTCTGAACATGTTCGCGGAAGATCGCCCTGTAGAGTTCAGCCTCTTGGTGGGGATGGAGTTGTGTCTGGGGCAGTCCCACAATTGCATCTCTGGGCATGCCCATCAGTTCACATGCAGCTTGATTGGCGTCAATGATGATGCCACTATCGGCGTCGGCCAAGAAGATGGCGTCCGGGCAGTGCTCGAACACCGTTCTGAACGTGGTGGCTGCATCCGGCTCCTTGGGCAGGCTTCCCTGGTGGTCTTTGTTGCCGTTGACCACGGTCTTCGCCTCCTGCGTGATCTTCGCTGGCCCACATGAGCGGGGTGGGTCGAGATGCGCTCTATCTCAGATTGTCGTGCAAGGAAAAGGCTGGAGTGCCAACTGATGGCCTGTCACCGATGACACTATATCATAATTCGTTCCGCATGTCATGTAATGGGCCATGCTCCCCGCTGTCGGGGCTGATAGACGCCATGGGTGCTGGACCACGGTCTTTGCGAGACAGAGAAGCGTGTGGTATGATTTCGTCGCTGATTCGGACTGTGTGATGGATGGGGGCAGCAGAGGAGGAGACTTGTCTGGCAGGAGGAAAGCTATCATCGTTGTGATCGTCTGTCTGGCGCTTGTCGGCTGTTCTGAATCCCATCCGGCGGGTCTGGCGTTCAGCTACCTGGTGGGTGGGTGCGCGGAGGAGTTGGAGAGCACTCGGTCCATGGGTGGCGGTGAGGTGGAGATCACAGTCGAGGATGGCATCATTCATGTGGAGCAGCAACTGACGTATGTCTGCTGCGCGGAACTGAAGCTAACGGTGGAGCAGGAAGGAAACACGCTGAGAGTGATCGAGGCGAATGCTGGGGAGATCTGTCGCTGTCTCTGCGAATACCAAGTGCAGGCCGAGATAGCCGACTTGGATCCCGGGACCTACGAGGTGCAGGTCTGGGGCGTGCAGTACGAGGATCTGCATCCCTTGGAGCTATTGGGCGAGGCGACGGTAACGCTTTGAGGGGAGGACGCGGATGAGGCTTGCCGAAACGACTGATGTGACGATCACGACAGTGGTGGACAACTACTCGGACCTCCTCGTTGGCGCGATGCCGGGGGTGGAAAGGCATGGGCCAAGCAAAGGGCCACTGCTGGCTGAGCACGGGCTCTCCGTGCACATTCGATTGGGAGGTGAGGGGAAGGAGATACTGCTGGATGCCGGATTCACCAAAGTGGCTCTGCCCCACAATCTGGCGCAACTGGGGATAGATCCGACTAGAGTGGACCAGGTCGTGATCAGTCATGGGCACCGGGATCACACCGCAGGGCTGGCCGAGTTCCTGGGGATGGCTGGCAAGAGGGTCCCCGTAGTGGTGCACCCCGACGCCTTTCTGGAGCGTTGGTTCATTTTACCCGATGGCAGCAAGATGGGGCCGTGGCACGAGAAGCAGCAGAAGTGGGAGGAGGCAGGTGCTGAGATAGTGTACGTGGAGGAACCTTATGAACTGGCTCCTGGCTGTCTCGCCACTGGACCGATCCCGAGGCGAACCGATTTCGAGAAAGGCATGGCCAGTGCCTACTATCGCCAGGATGGCGAACTCGTGCAGGACCCGATAAACGATGACCAGTCGATAGTGGTCAATATTGAGGGCAAGGGGTTGGTTGTGGTGGCTGGCTGTGCGCACTCTGGCATAGTCAATACAGTCCATTATGCTCAGGAGATAAGCGGGGTGAAGAAGGTGTGGGCGGTCGTAGGCGGGTTCCATCTGGGCGATGCGACGCCGGAGAAGGTTGGGCGTACTATTGACGAAATGAAGACTATCGGGCCCCGGCTTGTCATGCCAGCGCACTGCACCGGGTTCGCGGCGACACGCCGCTTCTCTGAGGACATGTCTCGTGAGTTTGTTCTCAATGCGGTAGGGACGAGGTTGGCGTTCTGATCTGTCCATTGTGTTTGACATCTACGTGGCACTGTGGTATTGTTAGTTAGGAGCGATTATCGTCAGTTGTAGCGAATGGTTCGTGGTCAAAGTGCCGAGAGTCGTGGATAGGCTGTGAGTAGCTCCTGGACAGCAATGGCGGGCGGTGACGCGGAGGGTAGGGCTACCCCTTCGGGGAGCGACGACGCAAGGTCTCATCGTTTTCTTTTCTTTGTCCGAGCTATCTGAGGATAGCGAGCGCGGCCGGGTCAGCCATAGGGAGCGACTTCCAGACTCGAGTGTACTTTGGCGTGCACTCTTTTTTGTTGTTAAGCTCGTATTGACAGTGAGTGTGGAGGTAGCAGATGAAACAAGTCGAACTGATACTACGGTTGGTAGGCATGATCGTGCTGGCCGCAGTAGGTTGGGGAGTGGGCGACTACATCGCCACTAGGTCCGGAGCCATGGACGCACTGACAATGCCCTACCTGCGTCCTGCCCTGGCCATGGCCATAGCGGGGGCGGGCCTGGGTTTGCTGGTGACGCCTTGGGTGTTCATCAGGCCCGCCGTCTGGACCAGGAAGAGGATCAAGCAGATACCTGCGCGTCACCTATTCATGGGGACTATCGGACTGGCGGCAGGCCTGCTGATCTCGGTGCCTTTGGCGCTCACGGTGTCCTTTCTGCCCTCACCGCTGGGAACCGTATTGCCTTTACTGTGCAGTATCATGTTTGGCGGGCTTGGGATGGCCGTCATGATCATGCGCGCCGAGGATCTCAGGGCTCTATGGGGAGCCTCCCTGGTGAAGACTTCAACCCCACAGGCCGACGAACACGGACTTCTTCTGGATACCAGCGTGATCATTGACGGTCGGATTGCTGACATTAGCCAGACAGGTTTTATCGAAGGGACGCTATTGGTGCCCCGGTTCATTCTCGAGGAGTTGCAATACATCGCTGATTCGTCCGACGCGCTGCGACGCAAGCGTGGTCGGCGTGGCCTGGACATATTGAGCAGATTGCAGCAGGACTCCCTCGTGCCTATCCGGGTAACAGACATGGACGTGGAGGATGTCAGGGAGGCCGATGGGAAACTGGTGCAGTTGGCCAAGAATCTGAACTGCCCCATCGTCACCAACGATTACAACCTCAATCGCGTTGCTCAGCTACAGGGCGTCAGAGTGCTCAACGTCAACGAGCTCGCTAATGCCGTGAAGACCGCTGTCCTACACGGTGAGACCTTGAAGGTGCGCATCATTCAGGAAGGAACGGAACCCAATCAGGGAGTAGGCTACCTGGACGATGGCACCATGGTGGTCGTTGAGGACGGACGAAAGGATATCAATCACAGTCTGGATGTGACTGTCACCAAAGTGCTTCAGACCGCCCAGGGGCGGATGATCTTCGCCCAGCCTCACAACCGGCATCCCAGGAGGTAGGCCCCAACAGGATGAGTATCATCACCATCTCACGACAGATGGCCAGTGGTGGCTGTGAGATCGCTGCCGAGGTAGCTAGGACGCTGGGCTTCCGGTTCATAGATCGGGAGATCATTCATCGGGCCGCTGAGGAGGCAGGCGTGCCCAAGACCGCGCTGGAGGAGATCGCATACGAGGGGCGCCGCAACCTAGTGGACCGCATACTCCAGGCCATGAATGCGATGCCTCCAGTGCCCCGAACGGCCGAGGCCTGGAGGCGTGAGGCCGCGACCTCGGGATCACAACCCGTCGGCGGCATGTTCTTTCCCGCGGTTCCCCCTTTTGCCGTGACTCTGAAGGACTACACGCAGATGGTGGAGATGGTCGTCCGGGACCTGGCCCGGGAAGGAAACGTGGTTATCTTGGGGAGAGGAGGTCAAGTCATCCTACAGGATGCACCTCAGGCTATCCACGTTCAGATCGTTGCCCCCTTTCAGCGGCGTGTGGCGACTTTGGCGGAGCGCGACGGGCTGGAGGAGAAGGAAGCTTCAGCCAGACTGAGAGCCAGTGACCGGGCACGGAGAGACTACATGCGGCGGTATCACCGCGTTGACTGGCTGGATCCGACTCTGTACGACCTGATGATAAACACAGCGAAGATGCCGCCTTTCTTGGCGGCGAAGCTGATCGTGGGTGCTTATCGGGACCTCCTGGGGGTTTCTGATGCATGACGGAGTGCGAGTCCGCTTTGCCCCCAGTCCTACGGGCCTGCCCCATCTGGGCAATGTGCGCACGGCCCTTTTTAACTGGTTGTTCGCCCGCCACTACGGAGGGTCGTTCATCGTTCGCATGGAGGACACAGACCTGGCGCGCAGTGCGGACGGGGCGGATCAGAAGATTCTGGAGGGCCTCGATTGGTTAGGTCTGGACTGGGATGAGGGGCCTCAGAAGGGCGGAGGTTACGGTCCCTACTATCAATCCCAAAGGGTGTCCATCTATCAAAGCCACGCTCAGCAGTTGCTCCAGGAAGGTCACGCCTACGTCTGCTATTGCTCGCCGAAGAGGCTGGAGGAGATGCGTCGGGAGCAGGAGCGTCGGGGAGAGCCGCCGGGCTATGACTCTAGGTGTCGGGGGTTGAGCAGGGCCGAGGCGGAGAGGTATGAGGACCAAGGGATCAGCCCCGTCGTTCGGTTCAGGGTGCCTCTGGAGGGGGAAACATCATTCCATGACCTCCTCCGAGGAGAGATCAGTTTCGCCAATAGCTCTCTGGACGATTTCGTGCTTCTGAAGTCCGATGGTTATCCCACCTACCATCTGGCCAACGTCGTGGATGATCATCTGATGGAGATAAGCGATGTGCTGCGGGCAGACGAGTGGATACCCAGCACCCCACGCCACATCTTGATCTACCAGGCGTTTGGCTGGACCCCGCCTCGCTACATTCATCTACCTTTGATCCTGGACAAGTCCGGCGGCAAGATGAGCAAGCGCCTGGGGGATGTTTCCATCGACTCCTACAGGCAACGGGGCTATCTACCTGAAGCCATCGTCAATTATCTGGCCTTGTTGGGGTGGTCTCCAGGAGATACCCAGGAGATCTTCAGTCTGGAGGAGTTGGTGCCGAGGTTCTCGTGGGAGAGGATCTCGGTTAGCCCTGCCATTTTCGACCCGAAGAGACTCAGTTGGTTCAACAGATGCTATCTCCGTAGCTCTGCTCCCAACAGAATCGCTGAGGCGGTGTCCCCCTATTTGAGAGCGGCATACGGTCGGGATGAGCGGAGTGAGGGGACAGCCTACTCGCCAGGAGCATGGCGGGAACTGCTGGTGGATCTGGCCCGAGAGGAAGTGGACAGTCTGGACCAGATGCCGGACCGCGTCGGCTTTGCTTTCTTAGATGAGGTTGATTGCAGTGCGGAGGCGCGCGAAGCGTTGAGCGCCGCCTCCGCCGGGAAGGTATTGCAGGCGTTGGCGGAGAGACTGAGCGCTCTCACGAGCCTGGACGCGGACGAGGCAAGTTCTCTATTGCAGGAGTTGAGGGTTCGATTCAAGGAGCAGGAAGACCTTGCGGCGAGAGACGTACTGTTTCCGATCAGGGCTAGTCTGACCGGGACCCTGCATGGGCCGGGCCTCGCTACGGTGATTTCTTTGCTGGGACGAGAGAGATGCATAGAGAGAGTGAGAAGCTCTCTGAGCTCCATTTCGTCTTGATGATCGCCAAGTGGAGCTGTTCCCGGGGTGTCGTCCCAGGTGCCATCCCTTCTAGAGCGCCTCTCATCGATGCACGGAAGGAGAAGTGGTGATGTCTCTAAGAGTGTACAACACACTCAGTCGGGAGAAAGAGGAGTTCGTGCCCCGGGAGGGCGACAAGGTTCGAATGTATGTGTGCGGACCCAACGTGTATGGTCCCTGTCACGTGGGCCATGCCATGTCTTATCTGGTGTTCGACGTGATTCGACGGTATCTCGAGTATCGAGGCTACCAGGTGACTCACGTTCAGAATTTCACCGACATCGAGGATCGGATCATTGAGACTGCCAATTCTCTTGGGGTCACAGTGCAGGAACTGGCCGAGAAGTACGTGGCCCGCTTCTTGAGAGAGATGGATGCGCTTCATGTCCAGCGGGCGCATCACTACCCTAGAGCCACCGAGGTGATTCCCAAGATCCAGGAGATGGTCCAGGGACTAATAGATAAGGGATACGCCTATCAGGTGGATGGCGACGTCTATTTCCACATCACCAGTGACCCTGACTATGGCAAGCTCACCAGACAGTCCATCGAGGCGATGCGGGGTGGGGCTCGAGTTCGGGTGGACGAACGCAAAGAGCATGAGTTGGATTTCGCTTTGTGGAAGGCGGCGAAGCCCGGGGAGCCCAGCTGGGATAGCCCATGGGGCAAGGGTCGGCCTGGGTGGCACATAGAGTGCTCGGCGATGGTGCTTCAATACCTGGGTGACCAGATAGAGATCCACGGCGGTGGTGAGGATGTCATCTTCCCCCACCACGAGGATGAGATAGCGCAGTCGGAGTGCTACACGGGCAGGGTGCCCTTCGTCAAGTACTGGTTGCACAACGGTCTCCTGCGTCCCACTGAGGATCAGGAGAAAATGACCAGGCATCTGGGGAATTTCATCAGTTGCGAGGAGGCGTTGGAGAGGTACAACCCCGATGCCATTCGTCTCTTCATCCTCTCGTCTCACTACCGCAGCCCCATCACCTGGAGCGAGGAGGGCATACTGGCTTCCGACAGGGGCCTGGAGAGACTTCGCGCGGCTTTGAGACCAGCCTCAGTCGACGCTGACACCGGCGGAGACGAGTTGATGGCCGTGGCGGAGCAGGCGCGAGAGGAGTTCATAGAGGCCATGGATGATGACTTCAATACGGCTCGTGCCATCGCCCACCTTTTTGACCTGGGAAGGGCCATCAATCAGGCGCGGGATGTCGGCGTTCCTGCGGAGTCACTGACCAGCGCCCAAGAGATACTGCGAGAAGTGACCGATGTGCTGGGATTGACGTTGGAGCACTTCGGGGGGCACGTCGACCTCGAGAAGTTGAGAGAGGTGGCGGTTGTGATTCGCAACGATCTGGTCGCGGCCGGCAAATCGGGACTGGCCGAAGAGCTCAAGAGTCGGCGGCTTCTCGAGTTGCTGGGAGACAGTGATGCCGAAGGTTGGATAGAGTCATACCTGGGTTTGCGCAGCGAGCTGCGGGCGACCGGAGAGTACGAAGTGGCCGACAAGATCCGAGCCGAACTGGCCAGGCTGGGCATCACCGTGGAAGACGGGCCTGAAGGAAGCACCTGGCGGGCGGGATGATGCTGGGTCGCCAATGGCGGATGCCCTCTCTGTGGTGCTATAATGCGGTACTCACTACCCTGGAGGGTGGGGACAACGATGTGAGAACGGAGGCAGTCGATGTCGAACTACCGTAAGCTATTGTTTGTGGTCTTGACACTGCTGATCGCAGGGGTATTGGCGTGCACAGGAGGGGCGCAGAAGCCTTCTGTTGAGATCCTGTCGCCAGCAAGCGGCGTTCAGGTAGTCGTGGGAGAGCAGGTGGAGCTAGAGTATCGGGCTACCGATACGACCGCTGTGGTCCGTGTGGAACTCGAGGCTGAGGGGCAAAGCCACAACTCTCTGGACCTGGATTTTGGGGTAGTGATCGGGCCAGGCGAAAGGTACGACTGGTTCGTTGGATGGTAAGCGGTGCGCAGCAGTCACCCTGCGTTGGCTGCAGATGTTCCGCATGTGAGCCTAGGATACGCAGCGAGGAGAAGTGAAGTGGTGCCTCTTGGCAAGAAGATCCAGGTGTCGCTGACGCAGGAAGAGCTCGAACGGTTGAAGGCGCTTGCCGCGAAACGCGACATTTCCGTCAGCGAGCTGGTCCGCCAGGCCATCAGGCAGGTCTATATGAGCGACCTGGAGCGAGACCTCGGGATCAGGGAGGTTCATCGCGTGGGCGAGACGCCGCTCCTCATTGTGGAGGAGGAAGAGATCGGGATCAAGGGGCCAGAGGTCCTCGCCCAGCGCGAAGGGGAGATCTGAGGCCGGTCCGGAGGCGAACCTGTTTGAACCCTGAGTACGCAAGACTCGCGGGCCCAGGGACCCGCCGCGCCGCGCCGTCGTTGTGTGCGTGGTGAAGGTAGGAGTGTTCGGGCTGGTGGGGCATGGTCAGAAGTCGCGATAGCAGGTGAAGGGCTGGAGTTGTACCACGTCTTCAACCCAAAAGATGTCCGCAGGGTGTAAACCATGTTCCCGACGACTTCTGGCTGAAGTTGACATTGGCTTCTCAGTTTGTTATACTAGATATTTGACCCTAGGTGCAACAGACGCTATAATTGGTGTGAGATATCGCGAGCCGACGTAGCTCAAGCGGCAGAGCAGCGGTTTTGTAAACCGCAGGTTGCGGGTTCGAATCCCACCGTCGGCTCCATCCCTGCAATGGGGAATCGTGGGCAGGTACCCAAGTGGCCAAAGGGGACTGACTGTAAATCAGTTGGCTCAGCCTTCGGAGGTTCGAATCCTTCCCTGCCCACCAACGGCTAGTCGCCCACGTAGCTCAGACGGCAGAGCACGTTCTTGGTAAGAACGAGGTCATGGGTTCAATTCCCATCGTGGGCTCCATTACCAGCAACACGGAGGAACCAAAATGCCAAAGGAGAAATTTGTAAGGGACAAGCCCCATGTGAACGTGGGGACGATAGGTCACGTGGATCATGGGAAGACGACGTTGACGTCGGCCATGACGAAGGTATTGAGTTTCAAGGGGTT
>Ga0114930_10000621_pt1 | contig 36710 bp, 19 predicted proteins | sample AnhtaG_FD_87300 | JGI IMG/M metagenome (GOLD analysis project Ga0114930, IMG submission 87300) | Deep subsurface microbial communities from Anholt, Denmark to uncover new lineages of life (NeLLi) - Anholt_01485 metaG | ecosystem: Environmental > Aquatic > Marine > Oceanic > Sediment | place... | reverse complement strand
GAGATGGTTCAAATCCAAAATCAATAATGGCATCTTGGAGGCCATCAACAGCTTAGTCCAAGCAGCCAAAGCTCGGGCAAGAGGATATCGTACGACAAAAAATCTCATCACTATGATCTACCTCATCGCAGGGAAGTTTAATTTCAATCTACCCACATGAAACAGCGAGGAGCCGTTTATTTACATCTTTTTTAATCTCTCACTTTCACCACCTCTGAATTTCAGTGAAATTTGGTAGTGGCATAAATTTTGCATACATAGAGGCGTTAGGTATCTAGCGATGAGAGGTATAAAATGATCTCAAAAGCATTAGTTGCAGCGTCCACAAAACCGATGATCCTTTCCATCCTTATTGGTGGTGAAAACTACGGTTATCAGATCATCCAGAAAGTGAAAGAGCTTTCCGGCGGAAAGCTCGAATGGTCGGATGGTATGCTTTACCCAGTTCTTCACAGGTTGGAAAAGGATGGATTCATACGGTCACAATGGAAGATGTCCAATGGAGGAAGACTTCGCAAGTATTACATGCTGACGGAAAAGGGTAGGGAAGAGCTGGAAAAGGAGCGCAAACAGTGGCTTAGCGTGCATGAAGCGCTATCCAAGTTATGGAAGCCTATACCCGCGTAATATCATTATGATGTGTAGGAGGACAAAATGTTCGACCTGGAGAAAGCCATTAAAAATTGGCGAAAAAAACTGAGAAAAAACGAAGCGATGGAAGATGGGTACTTGGCAGAAATAGAATCCCATCTGCGGGATGATTTCGAAAATCGCCGTCAAAAAGGAATTCCTGAACAGGAAGCATTCCAAAAAAGCCTGGAGACGATCGGGCATGGGGACCGTATCGGGGCTGAATATTTCAAAACAGATACCCGGAGTCTCAGCGGGAGTCCACCCTGGAAACCATCTCATTTTATGCCTATCCTCGTGTTCAACTATCTCAAGATCGCTCTTCGTCGAATCAGAAGGCATAAAGGCTACTCTTTCATCAATATCGCAGGATTGGCCATCGGCATGGCCTGCTGCATCCTGATGTTCTTATGGGTTCAAGACGAATTGAGCTTCGACCTTTTTCATAAGAACGAAGATAATATCTGCCGAGTAATAACCGAGTTCAAAACTTCGGCCAAACTGACCCACAACGCCAGAACACCAAATCCTCTTGGTCCAACACTTGTTGAAAGATTCCCTGAAGTGATTAATTTTGCCCGTTATCAAGGTTTCGATGGCTGGATCGTAAAAAGCGGAGATAACACTTATTTAAATGACTTCTTGGGGACAGCCGATCCTAGTTTTTTCGAGATATTCACATTCCCGTTTGTAAGAGGCGATCCCAAAACCGCATTGAGTGAAAAGCATTCCATCGTTTTAACCCAAAAAATGGCTAAAAAACATTTTGGGGATGAAGACTCCATGGGCAAAGTTATTAACATCCTCGAGGATTTTACGGTTACAGGGGTGATCGAAGATGTCCCGGAGAATTCCCATCTTCATTTCGATTGCATCTTCCCGATCGTCAACATGGAAGATTTCTGGCATGATGATTTCAGCAACTGGCACCGCACCATGTTTTATACCTATATCCAGCTCCAGAAAGGCAATTCAGGAAAACTGGTCGGTGAAAAAATCGCCGGCACTATCAAAGATTTTGTTCCAAGATCCAGTGCAGAGGTTTTTTTGCAGCCTTTAAAGGATGTTCATCTTCACTCGGATTTTGAAGCCGACCTGGATAATTACAGCCAAGGAAGCAGTACGCTTGTCCTCATTTTTTCTCTGACAGCCATGGCTATTTTGTTGATCGCCTGTATCAATTTCATGAATCTGGCTACGGCTCGATCGGCCAGTCGGGCAAAAGAAGTCAGCATGAGAAAAGTATCTGGAGCGAAACGCAGCGATATCATCCGGCAATTTCTCGGAGAATCATTTCTTCTATCAGTTATCGCGCTTTTATTAAGTTTTATTTTAGTAGAACTTTTTCTGCCTCTTCTCAACGACTTGTCTGGCAAAGAATTGACATTAACGTTTACCAGCAATATCCAGCTCATACTCGGGTTGATCGGTATTGCCCTTTTAACGGGAATGTTATCCGGCAGTTATCCGGCCTTCTATCTGTCGGCTTTTCGACCGGCTGACATCCTGAAGAAACACTTCGATATCAGAGTCAGAGGCGGTTTTTTCCGCAAGTTTCTGGTTGTTTTCCAGTTTGCCCTGACTATTATTCTACTCATCGGGACAACGGTCATTTACAGACAGATCGATTTCATACGAAAGAAAGATCTGGGATTCAACAAGGACCATGTGTTGTATCTTCCATCACGCCATGCCGATGCGGAAGCCTATGCCAATGATTTGCTGCAAGATCCCGGTGTTTTGAGTGTTTCCTATTCTGAAGCGCCGAGCAGTGAACCTTGGGGAGTAACAGGATTTGATTGGGAAGGGAGGGCCCCAGGCAAAGAGGTCATGCTGTTCCCGGTCGTTGTTGACTACGAATATTGCAAAACATTCGGAACACGCATGAAAGAAGGGAGGTTCTTTTCCAGGGAATTTTCCACAGATGCCACTGAATCTGTGGTGGTGAATGAGACGGCTGTGAAAGCCATGGGCTTGGAAACCCCGATAGGAACAAAGCTATCTTTCAGGGATCAGATAGAGGGACGGATCATTGGCATCATGAAGGACTTTCATCAGAGCTCTCTGCACAATGCTATCGAACCGATGGTTTTCCATTTCAATGCCGAAGATGAGGGTTATCACCATGTCGCTATCAAGATCAGTGCCGAAAATGTCCCTTCAACCCTGAGTTTTGTCGAAAGCGTGTGGAAAAAACACATCCAGAATTATCCGTTTACGTATGAATTTTTGGACGAAAAAACCGACAATTTCTACAAAACGGAAAAAACCATAGGGAGGATTTTCCAATATTTCACGTCGATGGCCATTTTGATTGCCTGCTTGGGACTGTTTGGATTAGCCTCCTTCACTGCTGAACAGAGGACAAAGGAAATTGGCATCCGAAAGGTCCTCGGGGCATCGATTTCGAGGATTGCGGTTATGCTATCCAAGGAATTTGCCAAATGGGTTTTGTGGGCCAATCTGATTGCTTGGCCTGTTGCCTATTTTGTGTCCAAAAGATGGCTTGGTGAATTTGCTTACAGGATTTCTTTGGGATGGGGGATTTTTGCTTTTTCTGCAGCGCTTGCCCTTTTGATCGCTATTCTGACAGTGAGCTATCAGGCTATCAAAGCGGCCACAGCCAATCCCGTCGACTCTCTCCGCTACGAGTAAATTAGGTAAGACTCAAGATCACGGGAAGATTCCTCTTTCCTTGTAAACCATCTCCAGCCGTGAAATGGCCACGATTTGGGCCGCGGTTCTCATGTCGACATTATACCTTTCTGCCGCTTCCCTGACCCGTTCATACGCACCGATAATGATCTTTTTCAGCTTGTTGTCGATCTCCTCAATCTCCCAAAACTCGCTCCTCTTATTCTGCAGCCATTCGAAATAGCTGACGATAACCCCCCCGGTGTTGCAAAGGATATCCGGAATCACATCGATGTTCCTTTTATGCAGGACCTTGTCTCCTTCCGGTTCAGTGGGGCCATTTGCTCCTTCAGCCACTAACTTGACATTGAGGATTTCTGCTGTTTCGCCCGTGATCTGATTCTCCAGGGCAGCGGGTATGAAGATGTCTGCTTTGGTTTGAAAAAATTTCTCATGGTTAATAGGGTCTGTTTTGGGATATCCGCACACACCCCCGTGTTTTTTCACATAATCTGCGAGATCATCCGGATCAATCCCTTCTTTTTTTCTGATGGCACCTGTTACATCTTCCACCGCAACAAGTTTTGACCCATGCTCTTTCATCAAACGCGCGGCCCACGAACCGACATTCCCGAATCCTTGAACAATATAAATCGCCCCTTTTAGGTTAAATCCGTGATCCTGCGCCCATTTTTCAATTAAATAAACGATGCCTTGTCCTGTGGCTTTATTCCTGCCCTGACTCCCTCCTAGCTCAAGAGGCTTGCCGGTAACAACATGGAGGCAACGATTTCTCTCGGTTGGGGTCATGGTGGACATGTAGGTATCCAGAATCCAGGCCATAATTTGGGGATTGGTGTTCACGTCGGGAGCCGGGATGTCGTATTCCGGTCCGATATTGTTGCCCAAAGCATAGGTGAAGCGTCTCGTGATTCTTTCGATCTCCTCAGAGCTAAAGTCGCCAGGATCAAACTGGATTCCGCCCTTTGCGCCGCCAAAAGGAATATTAACGAGCGCCGTCTTCCAGGTCATAAGCGTGGCTAATGCCCGTACTTCATCGATGTCGACCATGGGATGGAAACGGAGTCCTCCTTTGTAGGGTCCCAGCGCATTGTTATGCTGCACCCTGTATCCGGTCAACATCTTGATCCGGCCATCATTCATTTTTACAGGAAAATGAACGACCAGCTCGTTCATCGTCCCGGCCAGAATCTCACAGATATCCTTGTCGCAATGGATAACATCCTCTGCCTTCTTGAGCTGTTTGATAACATTCTCATACAGATTCGTTTTTTTGATTGACTTCGCTTGATAATACTCGCATCGCCAGATCCCGGTCACCGGCTTCACAATGGAACAGATGTCCCGGATTTCACAGTGCCTGCACAATCCCTTGTATGGACTGCTCTCTTCCAGCCCAGGTCTGCCATGCTGGAAATACAACATTTTCCATTCTTTTGTTGTGGCTATGGGTCTTAACCCATCCACGTCTTTTCGTTTTTTATTACTCATTTCTCATCTCCTTCCACAGCCATCTTATGCAACTTCAGTGCCATTTTGTTTCCACTGTTGAACGGAAGGTGATATTTTTTGACCATGATGAGATAAAAGACTAATAAGTTATTGATAATAGATGAATTATAGAATATATATTTTATTTTAGCTGACTTAAGAAGATATAGAAAAAGAGAAACAATTTCTAAAATTAAATGGATAGATTTTATCCACCGGGAAAAATTTTACCGCTTTGACAGTTTATCCCGAAGCGTTTTTCGGGTGATTCCTAGTATTTTGCCAGCCCGGGTTTTATTTCCATCTACGCTGGCCAGCACAATGCGGATATGCTCAGCCTCCACTTCGGCCAAGGTTCGGTTCGGACTTACTCCTTGCAGGGCAGAAAAGCGCATAAGCGACGGAAGGTCGGGAATACCGATAGAATCCCCTTCGGTCATGATGATCAGTCTCTGGATGATATTTTCCAATTCTCTTACATTCCCAGGCCAGTCATAGCTCTTCAAGACCTGAAGGGCTTTGTCTGAGAAACGGGGGAGAGTCTTTCCGAATTCCTTTGCGAATTTTGTGGAAAAATTTTTGACCAGCAGCAAAATGTCCTCCTCCCTCTCTCTCAAAGGAGGAATGTCGATGGTGATGACATTGAGCCGGTAGTAGAGATCTTCACGGAATTCGTCTTTTTTAACCAGTGCCAGCAAATCCTTATTGGTGGCGGCAATAATCCGGATATCCACCTTCTGCGACTGCCTTGCTCCGACCAGGAAGATTTCTTTGTCCTGTAAAACGCGAAGCAATTTCACCTGCATTGTCAGGCTTGTCTCGCTGATCTCATCCAGGAATATAGTTCCGCCCTCTGCAGTCTGAAAAAATCCTGCTCGGGTTTCTACCGCACCTGTGAAGGCGCCCTTGATATATCCGAAAAGCTCGCTTTCAAGCAGCGACTCAGGGATTCCCCCGCAGTTTATGGGCACAAAAGGGGAGGAGGCCCGCGGACTTCTGTAGTGGATAGCCCTGGCCACGAGCTCTTTCCCTGTGCCGCTCTCTCCCGTTATCAAAATGGTCGCCAGGTTCGATGCGGCCTTTTCGATAGCCCGCAGAACCTTTCGTATAGCCTCGGACTCGCCGATGAGACCATGCCGGGATTCAGGGGAAGGCTGAAGCGGCTTCTCGGCCACTCTGCTGATGCGTAACTTTTCGAGTACACGGCGAACAGAAGCAAAAAGTTCTTCGTCTGTAAAGGGCTTGGCCAAATATTCTTCGGCCCCGGTTTTAACAGCCTCCACTGCCCCTTCGATCGAAGGGTAGCCGGTGATCATCATCACTTCGGTGTTCTTATAATTTTCGTGGATGTGCCTCACCAGGGAAAGGCCATCCACTTCGGGCATTTTAAGGTCTGTGATAACCAGATCGATCGGAACCGACTCGAGCACCTTGATTGCCTCCACAGCCCCTAGAGCCGTCAGGACGCGATATCCCTTAGACTCCAGGTTCCTTTGGAGTAGCTCCAGAGTATCCGGGGAATCATCCACCACAAGGATTTGTTCCTTTTTTGTCGTGTTTTTCATGGCAAAACCTCTTGTTTCCTTGTTCAATCTGCAATCGGAAGCTGTATGGTAAATCTGGTACCTTCACCGACCTTGCTGTCTACTTGAATCGAGCCTGCATGAGAGGTCACAATGCCGTGCACCACAGCCAGGCCCAATCCTGTCCCTTTTCCCACGTCCTTGGTGGTGAAAAAAGGAAGAAATATCTTTTTCAGTTCTTTCTTCTCCATGCCGATACCAGTGTCTTTGACGATGAGCAAAACGAACTTCCCTGATACTTCGGTATGTATAGTCAATTGGCCTCCCTCAGTCATGGCTTGTATCGCATTGACGATGATGTTGACCAAAACTTGTGTCATTTGGGATGGGTCGGCCGTCACCTCAGGTATGTCCTCGGCGAGTTGCCGGACAACCTTGATTCCCTCCTTCACACATCGCGATTCCAAGAAGTAAAGGCCCTCTTCGATGATCTGATTCAGATTAACGCTGGTTTTCTGAGGCGGCATCTGTCGGGCAAAGAGCATCAGTTTCCTGATGACCTCCCTTGCATGGAGAGAGGCTTTCATGATCTTTTCGATGTCTTTTTGGGCCTGATCCGGCATATCTGGATTCTTTTTAATGAGTTGGGCAAAGCCCAGGATACTGCCTATGGGCTCGTTCAGTTCATGAGCCACTCCTGCCGACAGCTGACCGATCGTAGCCAGGCGGTCCGCATGCCGGAGTTGATCCTGTAATTTTTCTTTATCTCTTTCGGATTGTTTTCGCTCGATGATCAGCGCGATCTCCCGGGCAACGGTGTCGATGAGATTCCGTTCCTCTTTCAAAAAGGGGCCCTCATCCAGTTCGGGCTTTTTCTCCCAATAGACCACCTCCACCGTTCCTCTTTGTTGGCCATTCACCATGATCTCAGAGGTTTGCTTTTTGCCACCCTCCCGAAAGCGGGGCGTTTTGAAGGCTTTTCCATCCAAAGTTATTCTGGCCGAAGCAATTTCAGGATATAACCAGGCAGGGGGAAGAATCTCAACAATGCCCTTCAGAATTCTTGCAAGCGAAACGTCTTCCTGTTCTTCTAACTTGGCAATGCCATAGAGGCAGGTCATTTCCTTCACTCGTTCTCTTAATTCAACCTGAGCCCTCCGGTGCGCTAAAGCGATCCCCACCGTGTGGGCAGCCCCTTCGAAAAACTCCACGTCTTGATGAGTAAAAAAGTCTTCGGATCGACTTTTCAACTGGAGAAGGCCGATATTTTCTTCCTCGATGGAGATCGGAATAAGAACAAATGACCGGAAATCCTTTTCATGGCTGAGAATGTCCCTATCCGGTTTCTCTTCGATTTTCTCTGTCCAGAAACTTCCCGTCCTGGCACCGATAAATATATCTCGACTCAGCCGCCCTTGCCATGTGTTTTTACTCAGTTGGGGAATCAACCTGCCTGTTTTATCTTTTTCCAAAGGCATGATCTCGAAATGGAAGGGATGTTTGGCAGACCGGGAAACCTCACACCGGTAAAATTTGCCTCTTTCCTTTAACCACATCCCGACCGCATCAGATCCGGAGAAATCCATAAGAATCTTGGAGGCTTCATGCAAAAAGTCCACCCTCAGTAGGCCCTGCAGGGCCAGGTGCATGATTTGGTAGGAGAGATGACGGATTCTTTCGAAGTCGTTGCGATTTTTTGTTGAGGCGTCTGTCTTATCGGCCTTTTTCTTTTTCATCTCTGTTATCGATTCAATTCACCTATTAACATTAATCTCTTGGACAGGAATGTCAAGAATAATCCCTGTGCCTTGAAACCGTTTTTTCCTCCTTTTTAACCAAGTCTGCCTTAATTTAACTCACATGAGGTGTGATATCAAATTTTTTGCGCTTTTTTCATCTGTTCGCAATTGAACACCGGATGTCGCCTCAGCGAACACTTTTTCTGGTAAAGTTGTAGCATTTTCCTTTGTTATCCCTGTATCCCATAATGGCATAATTTTTGCTTTAGAACTCTATCGAGGAAAACCTTTATGCTTAAGAATCATCTGAAGCGAGAAAAAAATATCCCAAAAGGGGAAGATTATGATGAATAAAATGATATGGGTTTGGGCTGTGATTATTTTATTGGTTCTTTTTTTTCTAGGTTGAGAACAAATTACGTGAGCGTTGGAGTTCGACGTGTTTAAAAATTACTTAAAAATCGCATTTCGGAACATCGGGAAGCAAAAACTCTATTCCATCATTACAGTCATAGGTTTAGCCGTTGGCATAACCTGCTGCCTTTTGATCATGCTCTATGTCAAACAGGAACTCAGTTATGATACGTTCTATCCCAACGCGGATAATATCTATCGTATCGGCCATACGGTAATTCGCCCTACACGCACAGGCATAAGTGTCGCAACACCCACACCCCTTGCACCAGCGCTCAAGGCGGAATATCCAGAAATCGAACACATCACGCGGATATATTTTGATTCTCAAGTCCTGTTTGAATACAAAGAAAAACAGATCTATGAAGACCGTGTGATATATGCAGATCCTGAGTTTTTCGACGTTTTTCCGTTTCCACTCGTCAAGGGCGATCCTTCCCGCCTCCTCGATACTCCCCAGTCCATAGTTATTACCGCTTCGATGGCAGAGAAATATTTTGGCGATGAAGATCCCATAGGGAAAGCCTTGCAGGTCAACAAGCAGTACAACTTCATGGTTACAGGAATTATGGAAGATGTACCTGTCAATTCCCATTATCACTTCGATTTTGTTATCTCTTTTCTTGCCAAAAATGAACAGAACTTCGGTCTGTGGCTCAATATGTGGACGGGAATCACTACCCTGTATACCTATGCTGTTTTACCTGAAAATATAAACGCAGAGGAATTCCAAACGCGAATAGAGGGCATTATCACCCGTTATGCAGGAAAACGGCCCGACATCGAGAGGAAAACATTCCTGCAACCGTTAAAGAGCATTTATCTGCATTCGCATTTAGAGGATGAGATCGAAACGAATAATTTTGTCTCCAATCTCATCATTCTCTCTACGATCGCTTTCCTTATCCTGATCATCGCTTGCATCAATTACATGAATCTGGCCACTGCTCAGTCCTCCAAAAGAGCCCGGGAAGTTAGTATGCGGAAAGTTTTGGGAGCCCAACGATACCAGCTCATCAAACAATTCATGGGAGAATCCATACTCCTTACATTGGTTGCCATGTTCATCTCGATAGCGACCGTCGAATTGCTTTTGCCGGCCTTTTCTTCTTTAGTGGGAAAGCCTGTGGACTTCCAGTATGGGCAAAATCTGTTGTTTCTGGCTGGATTTTTCCTAGTCGCTCTGTTGGTCGGTGTTTTTTCCAGTGTTTATCCGGCCGTTTTTTTATCCCGGCATCAGCCACTCAAAACCTTGAAAGGGATCAAAGAGGCGGTCAAGACCTCCTCCGGCCAGGTCTTTTTAAAAAGATCTTTGGTCGTCATTCAGTTTGTCGTTTCGATCCTGTTGATCGTGTGCACCCTGATTATCAATCAACAACTGAAATTTATGAGGACTTCTCATTTGGGATTTGACAAAGTGCACATGATCACAGTGCCCATTCAAAGCGATTCAGGACGGAAGCAATATGAGGCGATAAAGAATGAACTCAAGACCCATGCGGGCGTAATTGGTACGACGGCGTGCTTGAGAGCCCCCATTTCCGGTACAGTCCTTGTGACATTCGGTCGTCCAGAGGGAGCATCGAGAGAACAAGCCTTTCATATCTATCACAATTTTGTCGACATGGATTACATGGATAATTTTGGGATCGAGTTGGCAGCGGGAAGAAAGTTTTCGTGGGAATTTTCTACGGATGTAAAGGAAGCTTTCATTGTCAACGAGGCGACGGTCCGAAAATCTGGCTTTTCGTCCGGCGAAGAAGCCATAAACAAGAGATTTCAAACGGGATTTGGAATACAAGGCACGATTATCGGCGTCATGAAGGACTTTCACATGTCTTCCTTCCATGAAGAGATCGAGCCGATGATCTTGAGCTTCGATCCCGAGTATTTTTGGGAAATAAATGTCAAAATAATGTCAGACAATATCCCGGGAACCCTTGCTTCGATAGAGAAAACCTTTAAAAGTTTTCTTCCTGAATATCCGTTCAACTATTCCTTTTTGGATGAGGATATTAATTCGCTCTACCTGGGAGAGGAACAAACAGGGAAAATCATCCGAACATTTTCTCTCATCGCTATTCTGATCGCCTGTCTGGGTTTGTTCGGTCTGGCCGCTTTTGCAGCGGAAAAACGCACCAAGGAGATCGGCATCCGCAAAGTCCTGGGAGCGACATCCTCCAACATCATGTATCTCCTTTCTTCCGAATTCACCAAATGGGTTTTACTGGCAAACATCTTAGCCTGGCCAATCGCTTATTTTGCCATGAACAAGTGGCTTCAGGGATTTTCCTACCGTATCATCATCAGGCTCTGGCCATTCGTACTCGGGGCTTTGCTCTCATTTTCCATTGCCATGGTGACTGTCGGCTACCAGGCTCTCAAGTCCGCTGTATCCGATCCGGTTGACAGCCTTAGGTATGAATAATGAATATGGAGAATTGAGTCATGTTTTGGAATTACGTAAAGATCGCATGGCGGAACATCAAAAGATACAAAGGGTATTCCTTTATCAATATCTTCGGACTTGCCATAGGTTTGGCCTGCTGTATTCTGATCCTTCTATGGGTTCAGGACGAGCTGAATTATGATCGGTTTCACACGAACGCAGATGACTTGTATAGAATTGTCACGGAATTCCACAAAACCGAACCCGTCACACACTATTGGCCGGTCTGTGCTCCTTTAGCTCCCGCCCTGAGGGAGGAATATCCTGAGATCGTCAAAGCCACACGTTTTTCCCGATTGAGAAGAGGGCAACTGGTCAAATACAAGGATAAAAATTTCTTGGAGCCTCAAATCTGCCTTACAGATCCTGATTTCTTCACCATGTTTACTTTTCCATTCCTCGAGGGAGATCCCCAAACAGCTCTTTCCAACCCAAATTCCATCGTTCTGGTAGAATCGGTATCCGCAAAGTATTTTGGAAATGAAAATCCGATCGGCAAGATTCTCAACATCAACAATGAATACGACTTGACTGTAACAGGAGTTATGAAGGAGATCCCCGAAAATTCCAGCATCCAGTTCGATTTTCTTATTCCGTTTATTCGGATCGAAGATTTTGAAAAAGCATGGGCTGTTTTGGACAATTGGTCGCTCAGCGGATTTGCGACTTATGTTCAGCTTGAAAAAAATGCATCGGCAGAGGCGCTGGAAAACAAGATCGCTTATTATCTCAAAAATCATGTCCCTGAATCAGAAGACATGATTTATCTCCAGTCTTTTAAGGATATTCATCTGTATTCCTCGCATATCCAGTTCGGTATCGAAGGCCAGGGAGATATCACGTATGTTTTTATTTTCTCACTCGTTGCCTTATTTGTCTTGGTCATCGCCAGCATCAACTTCATGAATCTTGCCACCGCGCGGTCAACCAACCGTGCCAAAGAGGTGGGATTGAGGAAAGTTGTCGGGGCCAAACGTGCCCAACTCATCAGGCAATTCTTTTGTGAATCTGTGGGCATGGCTTTTCTTTCCTTGATTCTTGCTGTGGTTCTGGTCGAGCTGTTTCTTCCGGTCTTTGCAAACCTTTCCGGAAAAACACTCGTTTTGGATTTTTCCAGTAATATCCATATTATACTGGCGATAATCGTCATGACTCTGATCACCGGATTCCTCTCCGGTACCTATCCGGCGCTGTTTCTTTCTTCTCTGAGGCCTGTTGAAGTCCTGAAGGGAACACTCAAAACAGAAGGACGGGGCTTTCTATTCCGGCGGGTCCTCGTGGTCTCTCAATTTTCTCTTTCAATCCTGCTCATCATCTGTACGATCGTTGTCTCCCATCAGATTGGTTATATGCAAAACAAAAAACTGGGTTTTGACAGAGATCATGTGGTTTATCTTCCGATAAGAGAAGAACTGGCCGAGAGGTATGAAACGCTTAAAACAGAATTGGTCAATACAGCAGGCATTATAAATGCGGCAGCCTCCTCCAGTTTGCCGACATCTGGCGTGATCCTAACGACGGATAAAGTGTCATGGGAGGGTAAAAATCCGGAGGATAACGTTGTCTTAGAAGTCACATCCACAGGATACGATTTTATCGAGACATTCAACATGGAGGTAATCGAAGGGAGAAGTTTTGCCAAAGAATTTCTTACGGATGAGGAGGAAGCCGTTGTAATCAATGAAACGGCCAAAAAGATCATTGGAATGGAAGATCCGGTAGGAAAACAGCTGATTTTTGGGGATGCGGCCACAACCATCATCGGGGTCGTCAAAGACTATCATTTCAAATCGTTGCACAGCGAGATAGAACCCTTGCTTATGGCCATTGTTCCCAGCCTCTACCGGTATGTTTTCATCAAACTGGAATCGGGAAATATCCTGAATACAATAGCCAACATAAAAAGCACATGGAACACGTTCTTTCCCGATACTCCGTTTGAATACCATTTTCTGGATGAGGCCTATGACAAACTCTATCGAACAGAACAACGGATGGGAACCCTGTTCAATTACTTCACCGTTCTGGCCATTTTGATCTGCTGCCTGGGGCTGTTTGGTTTGGCATCCTTCATGGCAGAGAAACGGACAAAAGAGATCGGCATCCGGAAAGTTCTCGGAGCATCCCTTTCCGGGATCGTTGTGTTGCTGAACAAACAATTCACCAAATGGGTCCTGATAGCCAATTTAGTTTCTTGGCCGATCGCTTATTATGCGATGTCCAAGTGGCTCCAAGTATTTGCCTATCGAATAAATCTGAGACTTGGGACTTTTGCCCTGGCTGCGCTTGTCGCGTTGGCGATTTCCGTGATGACAGTCAGCTATCAATCCGTCAAGGCTGCCTTGACTAACCCTGCAGATTCATTGAGGTATGAGTAATGTTTAAAAATTACGTTAAAACAGCATTGAGAGCCATAAAAAGGCATAAAGGGTATTCTTTCATCAATATTTTCGGCTTGGCGATCGGTATGGCCTGTTGCATTCTGATTCTCGTATGGGTTCAAGATGAATTGAGTTATGACCAGTTTCACGCAAACGGCGATGATATCTACAGAATTATCAAAGAAGAATACACAGAAGGGGAAACTCGATGGTCCGCCCTGACATCGCCTCCTCTAGCGCATCCCTTAAAAGAGGACTTTTCAGAAATTATCCGCTCGACCCGGTTTGGCAATTGGGGAAAAAGGGTTGTGCAGTATCAGGATAAGCGTTTCAATGAAGACGGATTCGAACATGCCGACCCTGATTTTTTCAAGATATTTTCATTCGATTTTATCGACGGAAACCCAGATTCAGCTTTTTCAGATCCATATTCTGTGATTCTCACAGAAGACACAGCCAAAAAGTATTTCGGGACAGAGGATCCCATCGGGAAGATTTTGACAGTCGAGAATATCTATGATGTCAAAGTGACAGGGATCATCAAAAACATCCCTGAGAATTCCACTATTCAGTTCGATTTTCTCTCACCCTTCTCGCTGCTCAAAGAATTCATCGGTGAAGACAATATGCAGAATTGGAACTTTAATTCTTTTATGACTTTTGTCCAATTGGCCCAAAACACAGATGAACAAGGTGTCAATCAAGCAATTGCCGGCTATTTAGATAAGTTTGTCCCTGAGGAGGCTTACAAACTGGTCCTCCAGCCTTATAAAAAGATCCACCTCAGTTCTTATGTTCTTCATGATTTTAGCGGAGTGGGGGACATGAAATATGTCTATATATTTTCTGCTCTCGCTTTTTTTGTGCTCATAATAGCCTGCATAAACTTCATGAATCTTGCCACGGCACGTTCGAGCAGACGGGCGCTCGAGGTCGGCATCCGGAAGGTGTCGGGTGCGAAAAGAACAGACCTCGTCAAGCAGTTTTTTGGCGAGGCGCTTTTTTTGTCCTTCATTTCTATGATCCTAGCGATTTTTCTTGTCGAAATTCTGCTGCCTTCCTTTAACCGGATATCTGGCAAAAATCTAGGATTGGATTTTGCTGGAAATGTCTTCCTCTACGGCGGACTCCTGGCTATCGCTGTAATTGCTGGATTATTTTCAGGAATATATCCAGCATTATTTTTATCCTCTTTTCAACCTGTGAAAGTTTTGAAGGGAACTTTAAGAATGGGTTCCAAAGGAGGGCTGTTCAGAAGAATTTTGGTTGTCACGCAATTTTCTCTGTCTGTATTTTTAATTATCGCCACCATGGTCATATTCAAACAGTTGAACTATATCCGCAGCGTTGACATGGGTTATGACCGCGAACACATTATCCATATGAGTATGGTGGGAGACAGCAATCAAAAGTATGAAACCTTGAAACAGGAATTGAGCAAGGGGCAGAATGTTGTGGCGGTTTCTGCATCATTCGCGCTTCCCACAAAAAACTTCAACTCACCTGGAAGCCCTGATTGGGAAGGAAGACCTGTAGATAAAGAAGTCTATATGAATGTTGACTTTGTGGATTTTGATTATTTCGAAACGCTAGGGATCGAAATAGCAGAGGGAAGGACATTCATTTATCTGCTCTCGTCGGAATTTGCCAAGTGGGTTCTCGTGGCCAATGTCATTGCCTGGCCGGTCGCTTATTTGGTGGCACACCGGTGGCTTCAGAATTTTGCCTACCGTACGAATATTCACGTAGGGATGTTTTTGTTGGCTGCAGCTCTTTCTCTTTTCATCGCATTGGCAACCGTGGGTTTTAAAGCGTTGAAGACGGCAACTGCCAATCCCGCAGAAGCTTTAAGATATGAATAAAATAGGAGGATTGAAATGAGAGAAGTCGTACTGCAAATACCGACGTTGGAATCCGAGCAAAACATCGACATCGATGTGAAGATCAACGGAAAAAAAAGAACCATGCATTACAGAGTCGAGATCATTGCGTGGGATGACTATGACGGAAAGACAGTGGAAAAGGTCGATGTGATCAAGCGGGTTATAAGAGAATACGACAAAGACTGGCGCTTGATAGAAATCGGTATGCCGACAGACACACACATTCCGATCATGTTTCGTAAGAAAAAAGTTATACATCCAGAATAAGCCATGTTCAGAAATTACATCAAAATCGCTGCCAGAAACCTTTTTAAACAGAAGGTGTATTCCTTTATCAACATTTTTGGCTTAGCCATTGCCATTGCCTTTTGTATTCTGATTTTTTTGTTCGTCCGTGATGAGGTAACCCATGACAGCTTTCATCAGAAAGCAGACCAATTATACCGGGTAAATATTTTAAGCAAAAATGAAGATGGCAGCATGTCCCCTCATGCAATGACTCCACCGCCGCTGGGGCTGGCATTTCAGGAGGAATTCCCAGAGATTGTCCACATGGCCCGATTTAAAAAGATAGGAAACGTGGTCAATTATCGGGGAAAGTCCTCCAGGGAATCCATCACATTGGCGGATCCTGATTTTTTTATAATGTTCAGCTTTCGTTTGCTACAGGGAGATCCCCAAACCGTGCTCGAGGACCGGAACTCTGTCGTATTGAGAGAGGAAGTCGCCAAAAGATACTTTGGTGATGAGGATCCAATGGGAAAAGTCCTTTCTATCAAGTTGGGCTCTCGGTTTTTTGATTTCACAGTGACAGGAGTAGCTTGGAACATTCCGCAGAATTCCAGCATAACCTTTGATTTGCTTGTTTCTTTCGACCGGATAAAGGACTATACCCCAGCAAGATTATTGAATCAGTGGGCTGGATTCACGACTTTAACCTTTATAGAACTTCAACTGGGTGCCCATGAGGCAGAATTGAAAAACAAGTTCCCTTCTTTTATCCAAAAGCATCTTGGCGCAGTTATTAAAAAATATCGCGGTGGAGATTTATCCGCCTTCCAACTGGAGCTCCAACCCCTGAGAAAGATCTATCTGAATACCCAGGTGCGTTCTTCCTATGTTGCCGGAAGCAATCCCCTTTACTCCTATATTTTAGCTGGGATCGCCCTCCTCATACTTGTCATCGCGGCCATCAACTACATGAACCTCGCTATAGCACGTTCTGCATCCCGGCTGAGAGAGATCGGGGTACGCAAGGTCCTGGGTGCCGACCGAAAGAAATTGATGAATCAATTTTTCGGCGAATCCTTATTTTTCAGCTTCATCTCCCTCTGCATGGGAATAGCGCTTGCCGAATTATTCCTTCCTGGATTCAATAATTTCACCAGCAAAAAGCTTGCTATCGGTTATTTTTCCGATTGGACAACGCTGACTTCGATTATGGGTTTGATGTTTTTTGTCGGTCTTGTTTCGGGAAGCTATCCCGCGCTTTTCCTCTCTGGATTCCGGCCTGTAGAGGTGTTAAAAAGCAGTCTCAAGTTGGGCGGCAAAAGCAAGTTCAGCAAGGGGCTCGTCATTGTGCAGTTCTCGCTATCCATCTTTCTGATCATCAGCACGCTTGTCATGACACATCAGCTCAATTATCTGCGAGATCAAAACCTGGGATTCAAAGGGGAACAAGTCGTCATCATCCCGACACAGGGGAGCGTGCAGGGAACCCTACTGGTGGATTGTTTCAGGAACGAGTTGTCTTCCTATGCGAGTGTTGTCAGTGTAGCTGGCTCGGTTGCATCGTTGGGAAATGATAGGACATACATTGCCAGCCCAGTGAGATTCCAAATAAAACAGGTCATGTCCCATTACTTCGTTATCGATTATGATTTTCTCGAGACAATAGGGCTTGAGATTGTCGAGGGCAGAGATTTTGCTCGAGAATTCACTTCTGATCCCAAAGAATCGGTGATAGTCAACGATACGCTTGTTCACGAGATGGGTTGGGATTCGGCTATCGGGAAAAAAATTAAAACGTTCATGGGCAGAAAAGACCCTCTGACTGTTGTTGGAGTGGTAAAGGATTTTCACTTCGAATCATTGCATAATCAAATTAAGCCGGCTATCTTCTATATCGAGCCTCGGTGGCAGCAAGAGTTTATCTATGTCAAGATTAGCCCAGACAACATTCCAGTGAGTCTGGGTGTTTTGGGAGATACCTGGAAAAAGAATTCGCCCAATTTTCCGTTTATGTATTCCTTTCTCGATGAAGAATTTCACAAGTTATACAGAACGGAGGAACGATGGCAACAGATCATCCGCAACACCTCGATTATAGCCATCGTCATTTCTTGTTTGGGCCTTTTTGGATTGTCTGCACTGGCTATTGCCCGTCGCACAAAGGAGATCGGCATCCGCAAAGTCCTCGGTGCATCCGTTTCCGGCTTGACACGGATGGTCAGCATGGACTTTTTGAAACTTGTCATCTTTGCCAATATTATTGCCTGGCCAATGGCTTATTACGCCATGAGTCGCTGGCTCCGGAGTTTTGCCTTCCGGATAGATATCAAATTTGGGGTATTCCTTTTGACTGCGGTGATAACTGCCGCGATTGCCCTGTTGACTGTAGGATTCCAGGCTGCCAAAGCTGCCCTAGCAAATCCTGTCGAATCCTTGAGATATGAATAGAATAAAAAAGCTATTCACGGTAAAATGGTCGAGATTAACTCAAGATTGGAGATTGACATGATAAAGATGAAAGAAATCACAAAGTTCTATTCGTCAGGTTTTATCAAAACTTTCGTCCTACGAAACATCAACCTGAATGTGGAGGAAGGGGAGTTTTTGACTATCATGGGGCCTTCCGGTGCAGGCAAATCCACATTATTGCACATGCTGGGCATGTTGGATTCGCCCTCCAACGGAGAGTATTTTTTCTACGACAAACCCGTGCACAGACTGAGCGAAAGGCAGCTATCCGACCTTCACAAAAATCATATCGGATTTGTCTTTCAGAGCTATCACCTCATCGATGACCTTACTGTTTACGAGAATCTAGAAACACCGCTTTTGTACAAAAAGGTCAAAGGCTCTGAACGAAAAGGCAAGATAGCCGAAATGCTCGACCAGTTCAACATGGTAGCCAAGAAAAATCTCTTCCCCAACCAATTATCCGGTGGCCAGCAACAAAAAGTCGCTGTTGCCAGGTCTATTATCATTAATCCAAAGCTTATACTGGCCGATGAGCCTACCGGGAATTTGAACACCAAAGAGGGGACAGAGGTCATGGATCTTCTGAAAGAATTGAACGAGAGCGGGACCACGATCATACAGGTCACGCACTCGGAAAAAAATGCTTCTTATGGCCGAAGAATCATCAATCTCGTCGATGGGTGGATCATGGATAAATGAGAAATCGATAAAATTGTCCTTCGGAGGAAAAACGATGAAAAAGACAAAACTCGTGAATATTCTTTTGGTTTTGGTTTTTGCCACAACCCTGTGGAGTCAACAGCAGGAAAAACAGCTGTCTCTAGATGACTGTATCGTAGGGGCCTTGAAAAACAACCTTGGCCTGGCTGTGGAAGTGTATAACCCCCAACTGGCTGACATATCTGTTACTCAAGCAAAAGAAAAGTTTGTGCCAAGTCTAAATCTTGGATTCAACAAGCAAGAAACCAATCAACCTTCCTTTTCCTGGATCGATGCGGCCGATCAGGTAGAAGTGCAATCCAGCGATTATTATGGCCAACTCGCACAAGAAATCCCCACAGGCGGAAATTTCCAATTAACTTTGTATTCTTACGAAACGGAAACAACGGCGAAATTCCAGACCATCAATCCCCGGTTTGGGAGCCAGCTTCGTTTTAATTTTACCCAACCCCTTTTGAAAGACTTTGGATTTAAAATAAGCCAAAAGGAAATCATCATCGCCAAGAATAACACAGTTATTTCAGAAATCCAGTTGAAACAGACACTCCTGGACACGATTTACAACGTCGAAGAAGCCTATTGGAATTATGTCGGCAGTATTGAATACTACAAAGTGATGCAGCAGTCTTTGAAACTGGCCCAGGATTTGCTGGCAAAAAACACAAGAGAGGTGGAAGTCGGCATGTTGGCGCCGATCGAAGTTTTGAGCGCCAAGTCCGAAGTCGCAAGGAGAGAAGCAGATATCCTCCAAGCAGAGGCGTTGATAAAGAGTATGCAGGATCAACTGAAAACAATACTGAATCTTTCTTCTAAAAAAGATATAGATCTGACGAAGATAGTGCCGACAGATACGCCCACATTCGAAGAAAGGGATGTCAGCCTGGAGGAGGCGCTATCCATGGGCTTGCAAATGAGACCTGATTTACAATCAATCCGGGTCGATATGAAAAACAAAGATCTGGATTTGAGTTATGCCAAAAACCAACTCCTGCCAGAGCTCAATTTTCAGGCCTCTCTCTGGAGCCCTGGTTTATCAGGAACTCAGCTCATCTATGAGAATAACAATCCGCTCACAGGGATTATCACCGGATCAGTTCCAGGTAAATCCTCGGAAGCGCTGAGAGATGCCTTCAAATTCAAATACAAGAACTGGACCTTGGGTTTAACTCTGTCCATCCCGATAACCTCGATTGTTACACGCGCGCAATATGCTCAAGCCAGAGTTAATCTCAAGCAAGCACATGTCAACCTGCAGAATCAAGAACAACAGGCATTCCTGGAAATCCGCAATGCTGTCCGGGATGTGCAGACAAATTATAAGCAGGTACAGGCATATAAACTTGCAAGAGAGCTGGCACAGGAAAAGCTTGAAGCCGAGCAGAAAAAACTGAAAGTGGGATTGGCGACGAACTATGAGGTTCTCCTTCACCAGAGAGATCTGGCCAATGCCCAGAGTTCGGAGCTAAGGGCTGTCATAGACTACAATCTTTCTCTGGCAGCTTTAGACAGAGCACTGGGGATGACCTTGGAGAAAAAGAACATTAAAATGACCGAGATCTGGTCCTCATTGGATTAGACCTGCAATTTTTGATCCTCCTACAATCTTTATCAGTTTACTTTTTATAAATCTCTAGAATATAATAATCCACTCTTCATCAAAAAAAATGCTATACCTATGCATTGTCCAGGAAAAAAATTAAGTGAGGTCAAACATGAAGACTAATAAAAAGTTTTTTGCGGATGACATCCCCCGCAGGAAATTCCTCCAGATGAGTCTGAAGGGAGGAATAGCGATGGCTGCGACGCCCGCTCTTTTGACGCAGCTTCTTTCCTGTAAAAAAGCAACTTCAGTGGGAGCAAAATTGGAATTGGATCCTCAGATTTATAACCGAACGATCCAGAAAGCCCTCGAAAAGGGGGGAGAATTCGCTGATGTTTATGTGGAAAACAGGATTTCACGAAATATCATCATGGAGGAATCTAAATTTAAGAGCGCGGTGTTTGGTATCAACCAAGGGGCGGGAGTGAGAGTCATTTCCGGTGATAAAACCGGGTTTGCCTACACCGATGACATCACGGAAGAAACCCTGATTAATGCAGCGGAAGTGGCATCCTATGTTGCCCGTGGAACGGATAAAGTTCCTCCTGTGGATGTAAAGGAGCAGAATCGGGAGTCCTATATTACCGTCAATCTTCCTCTCGAAGAAATCGCAGATGAGAAACGGCTGGAGGTTATGCAGCGGGCAAACCAGGCTGCATTGGATTATGACCCGAAAATAAAGATGGCCTTTATCAGCTATTACGATGAGGTGCGGGGAAGGACCATTGCCAACAGCGAGGGGCTTCAGTTGAGTGATGAGCTGCCTCTGATGTTTTTCATCGTACAAACACTAGGGGTCGGGAATAACACGCGACATATGGGCCGGGAGAGATTGAGCAAACATTCGGGTTTTGAGATGTTTGATGTGGTGACTCCAGAGGAAGTTGCCCGGACATGCGCTCGCGAATCCATCGTTATGCTCGAAGCAACAGACTGCCCAGCTGGCAAGATGGACGTTGTTATACAAAACGGCTGGGGCGGTGTTCTTGTCCATGAAGCTGTAGGACATCCATTGGAGGGAGACAGCATCGCCAAAAAAATCGGTGTTTTCACCGGAAAATTGGGACAAAAAGTGGCCAGCGATGTATTCACCATGGTGGATGACGGCAGTCTCCCCAATTTTAGGGGCACGACGAATTTTGATGATGAGGGCACGCAGATGAAGAAAAATGTCTTGATCAATAAAGGTGTGCTCGAAAAATACATGACCGATATCCTTTCGGCCAAGCAGCTAAACATGGAACGCACGGGGAACGGGCGGCGCGAATCTTTCCGCCATCTTCCGATCCCGCGGATGACAAACACGTACATCGATAAGGGAACAGATAAGCCCGAAGACATTCTCGCTTCCAGCAAAAGTGGCATATACGTGCAGAGCCTCAGCGGAGGAAGCGTGAATTCGACAACAGGCATGTTCAATTTCACCTGTCGGGAAGCCTACCTGATCGAAAACGGAAAAAAGACGACCCCGGTCAAAGGGGCCACATTGATCGGCAATTGTTTAGATATCATCTCCAACATCGATGCCGTGGGAGAAGACCTTGCTTTTGGTCCTGGAATCTGCGGCAAGGGGCAAATGGCCGAGGTGTCGGCCGGACAGCCGACTGTCAGGATTCGGGGCATCAATGTAGGCGGAAGCCGGGCCCGAGGATAGGCCGGAGCAAAAAAAAGGAGATAGTCATGGATTATATAGCTTTAACCAAAAAATTGGTGAAAGGATGTTTGGATAAAGGGGCGGATCAAGCTGAGGCATATCTGGAAAACGGCCGGAATTTGCAAATTGAAGTCCGGAATGGTGAGATAGAAACTGTCCAGGAGGCGGCTTCCCATGGCGTGGGTTTCAGAGTGTTTGTCAGAGGACGGATGGCCTTTGCCAGCTGCAATGATTTTTCGGAAGGTGCATTGAAAAATGCAATGAACAAAGCCATTGGATTTGCAGCGAACACGACAGTGGATGAAAACAACGTGCTTCCCGATGATAAAGGCCTGGCGGATGTTTCAGGCCTGTATGATCCTCAGATCGCTCAGGTGTCCATGGACCAAAAGATCGAATTGGCCAAACAAGTCGAAAAATTGGCAATGAAGGATTCCCGTATCACTAAGAGTGCAGGATCCGGATACAATGAAGGCGAGGCTGAGGTTTACTTGGCCAATTCAAACGGGCTGTCCAAATCTTATCGAGAGACGGTATGTTCCTTTGGGGTTTATGTGGTGGCAGAGAAGGGAGATCAGAAATCATCCGGGGGGGAAAATTGCTCGAGACGGTATTTTCAGGAACTAAAGACTCCACAGGAGGTTGCCGAAAAAGCTGCCCGAGATGCGTATGAAATGCTGGATACAAGGATGGTCAAGACACAAAAAGCCGATGTGATTTTTAATCCAGACGTTGCGCGGTCGGTACTTGGAGGAATTCTGGCTGGTGTAAACGGAGAACGTGTTCTTCAAGGAGCCAGTTTCCTGGCCGACATGATGGACCAGAAGATCGCGTCTGATCTAGTTACGATCATCGATGACGGAACACGGTCCAAAGGCCTGGCCAGCAAACCCTTCGATGGGGAAGGGCTGCCGACACAAAAGAGAACAATCATCGATAAGGGCGTGTTGAAGGGCTTCATGTATAACACCATCGTGGCGAAACGGGCAGGCGTGCAAAGCACAGGCAATGCCTCTCGAGGCGGTTTCCGGAGTCTTCCGGGTATTGGGGCACACAATTTCTTTATGGAGGTCGGGCCGGTCGATCCAGAAGATATCATCAAAGCAACCAAAAAAGGACTATATCTCAGAGGAGTCACAGGATATGGGATCATTCCTGTCAATGGGAACTTTAGCGGTGGGGCATCGGGTTTTTGGATCGAAAACGGAAAAATCGCATTTCCGGTCAAAGGATTGACGATCGCGGGAAGCGCGTTCGAGATGCTGAATGCGATAGACATGGTCGGGAATGACCTGGACTTGAATCGAAGCTTCACAGCCCCCACGTTCCGGATCAAATCCATGCAGATCGGCGGCGAATAGCGCCGGAGCTTTTATGGAAGTCTGTAAGATGAATAGGGTATTTTTTCTGATTTTCATCACCTTAATATCCTTTTCTGCAATGGATTGTGTTCCTTCTGAGAAAGCAACGATCGAAGAGCGGATTGAAATCATAAAAACCTATCCCTTTTCTGAACCAGATCCAGTTCCCATCCTCACAAAGTCCAGTCTCTGGGGGAGGGGAGCCCGGCTTTATCCCTATTTTTTCTTCGATAAATTCAGCAAAACGCCCATCGATAAAGAATGGAAGGTCATAAGGATGGAGAATCCTTATGTTTCTGTTTCTGTGCTTCCTGAGGTTGGAGGCAAAGTCTGGGGAGCTACCGAAAAATCTACCGGGAACGAATTCATATATACCAATCATGTGATGAAATTTCGTGAGATTGCCCTGCGGGGCCCCTGGACTTCAGGAGGGATAGAGTTCAATTTTGGCATCGTTGGGCACACGCCCTCCACGGCCACTCCTGTAGATTATCTGATACGGGAAAATCCCGATGGAAGTGCCAGTTGTGTAGTGGGAGCCATGGACTTGCCGTCACGCACCCGCTGGAGTGTGACCATCCATCTCCCGAAGGACAAGGCCTATTTCGAGACCCAGGCTTTCTGGTACAATCCCTCTCCCTACCATCAGTCTTATTATTCCTGGATGAATGCGGCTGTAAAAGCCACCGAAGACCTGCAATACATCTTTCCCGGCCTTCATCATATCGGCCACAATTACAATGTGCCTCTCAGGTCCTGGCCGGTGGACGAGGAGGGGCTGGATCTTTCCTGGTACAGGAATAATGATTTTGGATCTTACAAGAGTTATTTCACTGTCGGAGAGTACGAGAATTTTTTTGGGGGGTACTGGCACGATGCCAAGTTCGGATTCGGTCACTGGGCCTTGTATGATGATGTGCCAGGGCAAAAAATATGGATCTGGGGTCTTTCCCGGCAAGGGATGATCTGGAAGGATCTCTTGACAGATGCAGATGGTCAGTACAGCGAGCCACAGGCGGGCAGATATCTCAACCAGAGCGACCACTCGCTGTTCCTTCCGTACACTGCCGACAATTGGAGAGAAATCTGGTTCCCTTACAAAGATATCGGGCCCATGGTCAAAGCCTCTCCTTTAGGTGTACTCAATGTCGAACACGCTCAGGATTCTGTGAAGATCGGATTGTTTTCACTAGAAAAAATAGAACAACCCATAGTGGTGACTTATGGGGGAGAGGAGATTTTTCGTGAGACGTTGGCTTTAAATCCGGCAGAAATCTATGAAAAAAAGGTTCCTGTGGACTGGATTAAGGATCAGACGCTGGCTATCAAGGTTGCGAACAGGCTGTTCTATTCCAGCGATCCCAAAGCCAATGACCTGGAGCGACCGATCCGGTTTCACTCCTATAATACAGAAACCGGGGAAGGGCGGTATCTGCTGGCCAAGCGTTTCGAGCAAGAGAGGAATTATTATTCCGCCTTGGAAAGCTATTTGCTCTGTTTGGAGAAGGAACCTCTTCACACCCGGGCCCTTTGCCGAGTGGCAGAACTTTATTGCAGAAGAGGGGAGTACGAAACCGCCAAGTTTTACGCGCACAGGGCATTGCTGAATGAAATGTACGATCCAGAAGCAAACTATGTGTGCGGGATCATTTCACGGCGACTGGGAAATTTGACAGATGCTAAAGAAACTTTGGGCTGGGCAGCTCGTTCGCTCCAGTACCGCTCCAGTGCATACGCCCAGATGGCGGAAATTTACTTTTTGGAAAAAGACTACGAGCTGTCTTGGAATTACACCCAAAAAGCCCTGGATTATAACGCCTACAACATCAATGCGATGCTCCTCGAATCAGCGATCAGTCGCTTAAACTCGCGGCCATACAACGCCGAAGAAGTGCTACGGAAAGTCATGGAGATCGATCCGCTCAATCATCTTGCCCAGTATGAGCTCTATCTGGCATCGCCGAGTCAAAGCAGGCTGGAGAGCTTCCGAAACATGATCCGGAATGAACTGCCGAATGAGACCTATATCGAGCTTGCCCTCCATTATGTCCACCTTGGTTTGAACCAACAGGCGATTCAATTGTTCGAATTTATCCCGGATTATCCCACCAGTTGTTACTGGCTTTCCTATCTTTTTAGGGAAGAGGATCCTGAAAAGAGCCGGATGTATCTCGATAAGGCCCAGAAACTCTCGCCGTGGTTGGTTTTCCCTTATCGAGAGGAGTCTATACCTGTACTCCGATGGGTTTCTCAAAGCAATCCCCAAGACTGGAAAGCCAAATATTATCTGGCACTGATTTTGTGGAGCAAGGGAAGAGTTCCAGAGGCCCGCGATTACTTCGATTCCTGCAGCAATCAGCCGGATTTTATGCCTTTTTATCTTGCCAGAGGCCATTTTTACAAAAGTGTCGACCTCCAACAGTCGCAAGTCGATTTTGAACAAGCAGTGAAGATCGGTCCTGAAAGCTGGAAAACGTGGCACACGCTGGTCGATTTTTACGGTGAACAGAATATGCTCGAAAAAACTTTGGAAACAGCGTTGCAAGCGACAAGTCGTCATCCTGAGGAAGACTACCTTCAGGTCGATCTGGCACGAGCCTTTATCGGGAATGGCCGAAATGCTAAAGCGGATGATATCCTGGAAGAATTAAATATCCTCCCATCTGAAGGGGCAAGCGATGTGCACAGGTTGTTTGTGCGATGTCATGTGAATCTCGGCTTGGAAAACATCCAGGAACGAGATTATGAACAGGCCCTCCAACATTTGGAAAAAGCCAAAACATACCCGGAGAACCTGGGAACAGGACAACCTTATGAACCGGACCAAAGAATGCAGGATTATCTGATCGCCTACTCTTATAACAAATTGGGCAACAAGGAAAAAGCAGAAGAAATCAAACAAGCCATTTTTGATTACACCGTTGAACATATGTCTGTCAAGGGAGAAAACCAGTACTTCGGGGGCATGACCCTGATAGATTTAGGAGATCGGCGACGAGGCAGAGAGCTCATGAGGAAAAACAGATTGCCGGAAGATTTCCTTCAAAAAATTCGCACCATCATCCGATAACTGGGCTACTTCCTCGCGATTACCTTTCGTGGTTCTCTTCCATATTGTGAGGGCATTACTTTCAAGGTGTTTCTTTGCCATCAGACATGTGTGGAGCGCCCTTCTCGGCGGCTGCGGAACTGTGCATGCTCACTCCAACCCTCTGGAACTTTATCCTCTGTTAATCCGGATCTCTCACTCTTGTGTGTAGTCGTGCTCAATACATCCTCGCCGCCCGACTTTATCGGGTTCCCTCGAAGAACGACTCGTGAAGGCTAGATCCTCAATGGCGCTGCGGACATACCTGATGTCTTTTTCCATTAGAGCTTACCCACACAATATGGAAGAGAACCACTTTCGTAAATAATCCAGGATTACTTTCTTAAGTAATGGGAAGGCATCAGTTTTTGCTTGGAATCTATTCCAAAATAAGATAAATTCCTTTTATGAAAGAAACCCATCTAAACTCTGCAAAACTCTGCTTTTTTTTGGCTTTTGTGATACTTGTTGTGACTCCTCTTTTTTGCCTGCAAGAAGTTCCCTACGGGACAGGATCATGGGACCAAGATCTGTACGGCAATCACCGCGTCGTGATCCAGGTTAACGAAAAAGCGGATGCTGTTTGGCTGCATATTCCCTGGAGGAGAAGGGATGCGAATCCTGAGCTAAAAGCGGCTATTCTGATCGATGGGCAGACAGAAAAACAGGTCTTGAATCTATGTAGGATTAACATCAATCGGGAATTTGGCGACTTCGTCCTCCAACCAACAAGCGGTCCAGGAAAATACTATCTGTATTATCTTCCCTATCAAATGGAAGGCCGGAGCAACTACCCAAAGGTGAACTACCCTGAGCCTGAACAAACGGCAGACCTAGGGTGGCTTCAGTCTCATAGCCTGACACAGGATGGTTTGTCATCGATAAATCCCGACGATTTTCCTAAGGCCGATGTGGTGGAATTTCAAGCTATCGATCCTCTCAACAGCTTCTTTCCGATGGAGGTCATCGCCACATCCGCGGAAAAAGAAGATTTGTTGGACAGATATCCTTCCTCATCCTATCTTCTTTTCCCAGAGGACCGGTTTTATCCCATCCACATGACAGATGATTTGCCTTCCAGATGGATCCAACAAGGTCCATTCAAAATTTTCAAAGGGTCGGCCAGCCGGGGAGAATTTTATGCTTTCCAGATAGGAGTGTATGCCTGTCGCACTGTGATACGCGATTTGAAGGTCTCATTCAGTGAGTTTAATAACACTCAGACAGAGGATGTGATTCCTGCTTCCGCATCCAAATGTTTCAACACGGGAGGGATCGATTGGAACGGAAAAACATTTGCCAAAGCCTGTCCTGTCGCAGAAGGAAAAATCCAGGCTCTTTGGTGTGGTGTCCAGATACCGAACGATCTCCCTCCTGGCGAGTACAAGGGCGAAGTGACGGTGAAACCAACTGGAATGAAAAGCAGTCAGGTTATGGTTCTGCTCCAGGTGACAGAGGAAATACTCGAAGATGCGGGAGATAGCGATCCTTGGAGACACTCACGCCTTCGCTGGCTTGACTCCACTCTTGCTCTAGATGACGGAGTCGTTCCGCCTTTCACCCCAATGAAACTGGACAACGCCAAAGTGAGCTGTTTGGGGCGGGAAGTGACCATCGCCAAATCCGGATTGTTGCAGAGCATTCGGAGTTATTTCACACCAGAGGTGACTAAAATCGGAACTAAAGGGCGTGAGATTTTGGCCTCTCCGATAAGACTCGTTATTGAAGATGCCAATGCCAATGTTCTTCCCTGGGCCGAGAAAGGAGCAGAACTCATAAAAAAAGCCGAAGGAGTTACTGCCTGGCAATCTAAAAACACCACCGGCTCTCTGACCATGGATTGTTCGGCGCAGATGGAGTTCGACGGATATGTCGAATTCAACATCAAGCTCAAGGCACAGGAAGATATTGAAGTTCGTGATATTCGCCTGGAAGTTCCCCTCCAAAGGGACGTGGCCAAATACATGATGGGAATGGGTTTTAAGGGGGGTTTTCGTCCTAAACAGTATCATTGGAAGTGGAATCCTGAGAAAAATCAGGATTCAGCCTGGATAGGGGATGTGAACGCGGGGTTGCAATGCAGTTTCAGGGACGAACATTATTCCCGGCCGTTAAACACAAATTTCTACCAACTCAAACCGCTTTTCATGCCCCGCTCCTGGTGGAACGAAGGCAAAGGCGGCTGTGATTTTAAAGAGGCAGACGATGGAACTTTTTTGATCAAAGCGTCGAGCGGAGACCGGATTCTTAAAAAAGGGGAGGAGCTGCATTACATTTTTTCTCTCCTGATAACACCGTTTAAAACGCTGGACACCAAAGCCCAGTGGTCCACCCGTTTTTACCATCAATACAAACCTGTGGATGAAATAGCTGCCACTGGTGCGAACACGATAAACATCCACCATGCCAATGCCATCAATCCTTATATCAATTATCCCTTTCTACGTCCTCTCGAGATGAAACAGTACATCGACCGGGCTAATGACCTCGGTCTCAAGGTCAAGATTTATTACACTGTTCGGGAGCTCACCAACAGAGCGCCAGAAATATTCGCGTTGCGAAGCCTGGGAGATGAAATCTTTTCCGATGGCCCGGGAGGTGGGTTTTCCTGGCTCCAGGAACACCTGGCCTCCCATTACATCAACGGATGGTTTGTGCCCAAATTAAAGGATGCCGCCATCATCAACAGCGGTGTTTCCAGGTGGCACAATTATTATCTGGAAGGCCTGAACTGGCTTGTAAAAAATATCGGGATAGACGGCCTGTACATCGATGATGTGGCCTTTGACCGGACCGTGATGAAACGGTTGAGAAAAATTTTAGACAGAAATAAGGACGGCGCTCTAATAGACCTCCATTCGGCAAACCAGTTCAATCCCAGGGATGGATTCGCCAATAGCGCCAATCTCTACCTCGAACATTTTCCGTATATCGACCGTCTCTGGTTCGGGGAGTATTTCGACTATGATTATCCCCCCGATTTCTGGCTTGTGGAAGTATCGGGGATTCCTTTCGGATTGATGGGGGAGATGCTGCAAGATGGAGGAAACGCTTGGCGAGGCATGCTGTACGGCATGACGGCCCGCCTTCCATGGTCGGGAAATCCGGCGCCCATGTGGGAATTTTGGGATGATTTTGGTATGGAAAACACAAAAATGACCGGGTATTGGTCTCCCTCTTGTCCTGTAAAGACCGATCACGAAGACATCCTGGTCACAACCTATGTGAAAAAAGACCAGGTTCTTCTTTCCCTGGCCAGTTGGGCAAAGGAAAAAACAAACTGTCGCCTTTTGATCGATTGGAAAACGTTAGGCCTGGATCCTTCAAAGACACAACTTGTTGCTCCCTCCATCCAAGAATTTCAAGCGTCCGCCGTGTTCGGGCCGGACGATTTTATTCCCGTCGAGCCGGGCAAAGGGTGGCTTTTAATCCTGAGAGAAACAATCGGTCAATGATCTCAGAGAGAAAGCCTATTATGCGCAGGAACAGGGAAGCGAGGAAGAGATCAAATAGCCTGGATAATTCACAAGATAAGGATTAATAATGAGAAGAAAAATCCTGATATATTTATCCATTTTTTTAGCAATTTTAATATTGACAATCTATCTCTTCTTTTCAAGAAAAATATCTCAACCAAATAGAACAACAGAAGAAGCCAATCCAAATATTGTTTTTATGCTTGTTGACGCATTGAGGAAAGACCATCTCAGTTGTTATGGATACGCGAGGAACACCACCCAATTCATCGATGAATTAGCAAAAAATGGTCTTATGTTCGAGAATGCCATCTCCCAGGCCTCTTGGACCTCTCCATCCGTTGCGAGCATATTCACATCAAAATATCCTTTGCAAATTGGAGTCGGCGCTATTGAAGAATCCAATGGTTTGAAAAACCTTGATCGATTATTGCCTTCTGCTCTGAACAGAAAGGCCAAAACACTTGCTGAGATCTTGAAAAATGGAGGATACAAAACACATAACATAGGGACAAATCCCTATGTCGTCGATAAATTCAGAATGTTACAAGGATTCAGAACAAAAACTTATCAGCACGTAGCACAAGCAAGCGAAGTCATAGATATTGCTATTGATTATATAGTAAAACACATGGAGAAGACGGAGAGCCCCTTTTTTGTTTATCTCCATTTTATGGATCTGCATTGTCCAACTGATCCTCCATCCCCATATGACACATTATTTCCCACGTTGGATTCTACTCCTCACAAGGGAGAACACAAAGAGTGGAAGATTTTTGAATCCAAAGAACTTGATACAGAGGATTTCAAGATTTATAAGAGCCACAAACTTGCTCTTTATGATGGAAGCCTGAAATATCTAGATTTTCAGATTGGTCGATTTATAGCCTATCTTAAAAAAGCGAGACTCATTGATAACACGATCATTGTGATAGCCTCTAACCACGGAGAGGAATTTTGGGACCATGCTCTTTTTGAATTGAATAATTTTTACGATCCTCGAAATATATATGGAATAGGCCATGGTCATAGCATGTTTAGGGAACTGTCGGATGTTCCTCTAATACTATTTGGTGCAGATGTCCCCAGGAGAAAAGTAAAACAGCAGGTCAGAAATATTGACATTACACCAACGTTATTAAGCCTAGCAGGTCTTTCAAAGACTATTGACGACATGGAGGGGATAAATCTTATAGAAAAAATTGAGCACAATGAATTGAGAGACCTAATTGCTTTCAGTGAAGATATTGCCTATGGTTATGAACAAAAATCTTTGCAGAATAGGGAATATAAATACATTCGGTACCAAAATAGGGAGTTTCTTTTTAATAAAACTGATGATCCTATCGAAATGTCTGATATATCTGAGGAGCAGCCTCATATCCTAAAACAATTTCGGGAATTATTAGATAATGTCCTGAAGCAATTCGAGCACAAAGAGAGACAAACAGTCAAATTGGACGAAGAAACAAAAAAACGATTACGGTCTCTAGGATATATGAAGTGACATATTCTAATACACTGGACCATAGGTACGAATCTCACCGGGCTAATCTGGTGGGCTAACTCCGTCCATCCCTTCCCAATTTATTCGTTTCAATATTTCTTAAAACCATAAACTTTTTTCGTTCATTTTACGTCTATATTGGAGAGTGCTAATTTAAGGAGGCAATTGTGAAATCTAAAATAACATTCTTGGTCCTGTTTGTGTTTTGTCTATCCTTAGCTTTTTCTTTCGAAAAAACAGAACGAATGAGTTTGTCAGCCGATGGGATCGACAAACTTGTGATCGACTGCGGGTCCGGTTTTCTGTATGTTACCGGTGAAGATTCCCTGAGAAGTATCGAGGTGGAAGCAGAGATCATCGTGAAGGGAAAAAGGGAAAAGGACATCGAGGATTATGTTAAAAAGAATGTCAAGCTCGAATTGAAAAAACAGGGGAGTAAGGCGGTTCTGGTCAGCATGTTCAAAAATCAATTCCCCAGAATCAATTTCCGGACACGAGTGATCAACCTGACAGTCAAGGTGCCCAAAAATATTGATGTGGAAGTCGACGATGGATCGGGTGAGGTGAGGATCGAACAGATCGATGGAAATCTTCAGATAGACGATGGGTCAGGCGAGATCACCATCCGTGACATTCAGGGAGATGTGGATATCGACGACGGATCAGGAACGGTCGATGTCAGAGATGTGACCGGGAATGTAACGGTCGATGACGGCTCCGGAACGATCAAAGTCAATGATATCGGGGAAAACGTCAAAGTGAGCGATGGCTCGGGTTCCATTTATATCGACGGTGTCGGGGGAGACGTTATCATCAAAGATGATGGGAGCGGCAGCGTCAATATTCAGAACGTCAAAGGCAAAGTCGTCAAATAACCTATAGATTCCAACGATAAGAGATTTTTATAAGGAACACATTATCTCCAGGAGCTGTGAACAGGGCTTTTAGGTCTCTTTCCAAATTGAGATCCCCAGGGTAACCATAATCGGCTCTGTTTTGTGTCCAAACAAAATAAAGGGTCGAACCGGGAAGGTATTCCCAGCGCAAAACCACCGTGCCTCTGAGGGACTTCAAGTTAAAATCGGGATTGTAAAAGGAAAAAGTAGGGGAGGGGCCTCCTGGGCCGTCAGGATCGACGGTGTAATACTCATTTTCATAATCGATCGTGGACTGTTCCTGACCATAGATGTTGTAATCAAAGCTTTTGGGCTGGGCCAATTCCCTAAATTCATCGTATTTTCCAACGGCAAGAAACGGCTGAAGATAGAGCTCTAGACTCAGGCGAGGAGTGAAGATCCAGTTCAGCCGGATTTCCCCGGATAGAACCCTTTGATGAATCCTGGCAAAGACGTGGCGTGTGCTGTATGTCTCCGTCATAAAGGGATCCTCCACATTGGTGATCCACTGGAGGATCGAGTGCCTCACCGTATATCCCGGTCCGAATGAAAAGCTGAACTTGCTGCTGGGTTTCAACTGGAGAGTTAGGCTACCCATCCATCTGTACCCTTCAGATGGTCTGTTGTATAAGCTTTCGTTGGCAAACAAGACGATCGGTTTACGGCCATCTGTCGATATCTCGAAGTCTATTTGATAGCCGGAGGGGATAAGAGCGAGCGGACCTCCTCTTGTCAAGTTTTTGCTGATAGTCTTGGGATTGTAGGCCAGCATGGTGTTGATCCCCCAATAGTTTAAGAGTTGCCCTTCAACAGCAAGGAGAAATCCGTCCCAAAATTTATTCCCGCCAAAATCATAATTCCGAAAGGGCCCCCCGAAGATGAGCCAGTTGCGGAAGACTTTTCCCGGGTGCGGCCAGTGATATCCCATAAGGAAATGAAAATTGATGATATCCGAGCTATCGTATTGAAATCCGATGTCATTCGGATTAAATCCTGGTGAAAGGGCACCGAGGGCCGCATTGAACAGGAATTGTCCCTTTTGTTTATTGACCGCGACCCGAGCTCCCCAGCCACTCAGAGAAGTTGCTTGTTCATCGAGTTCGAGATGAGTCGCATCAGGGCGTTGAAAATAATGAAGGGAAGAGCGCTGCAACCTCATTATGGAATCTTGGCTGCCCTGCACATGAGTGGCTCCGAGCCAGCCTGTGAGAACCCAAGCTTTGTCTTTGTCCAGGAATGACCAGCCATCCAGTCCAAGACTGAAAGCCTTCCTGTTCATAATCGTATCTAATACTTCGTCTCTCAAGTCTCGGATGACCGATGTGGCAATAAACCCGACACCCTGTTTTCCTTGGTTGAATTCCTTCTGGGAGCGGAGCACGCCGTAGAAGGAAAAAGGCTCCACTTCTTGTCTGAATCTGTCTCCGAAATTATCGATCTCCGCATATTCCCGCGCCGTCAAAGAGCTTAGGGCTCCGATACTCCAGCTTTCCCCCAGTTTTCCGCTCAGCTTGAGTGCGCCCAGGATGGTGGACCGGGTCGGAAAATTCACATATCCGTCCTGTGTGACAAAACCTCCCGGCGTCCGTCCTATCCGCCGGCTATAAAAGAAAGTGGGTTGAGGCCAGCTTATGTTGGCATTGGAAGTGGCACCACCTCTGCCGAATTCGTTAAATATATTGGCCCCTTCGATAAAAAAAGGCCTTTTTTCCGTAAAGAATGTTTCAAAAGCACTGAGATTGATCACGGCCGGATCGACCTCAACTTGTCCAAAATCCGGATTGATGGTTGCATCCAAAGTCAGGTTGCTCTTGAGTCCCAGCTTCAGGTCAAATCCTGCGTTTGCCGTGTATTCTTTACCTTGCTCAAAAGGATTATCCTGGACTTTTGGGCTGTATTGGGCTTGTCCAACGGTGTATGGGAGAAATTCGACATGTCTACCAGGGCGAATATCCTGAATTCCTTCCAGTTTCGCAAAGCGGGAGACATAGGCGCTTTCTTCCTTTGGAATCCAAACATATACCATTTTTTCATTATTGCGCCGGATGACCCTCCGAAAATTCACGCCCCAGATATATTCGTCTTTTTTAGTGAATCGCAATTGGTTGTAGGGGATGCGGATTTCCACACTCCAGCCTTGGTTGTCTATCTCAGTCCGCGTTTCCCATACTCCATCCCACGTTGTGTCGTTCCATGCATCATTAAACAGCGTCCAATCCACGATCGACCCGGCAGGATTCACTCCGAATTGATACCCTGTTCTCCGGTCGTAGTATGGGTCCACAGCAAATATGAACCAGTCCGAATCCACAAGATCGTCACGTCTGCCAAGACGGCGGATGATCTTTTCCGGTTCAGAATCGTACAAACGGGCGGCCACGTAAAGGTTTTTATCATCGAAGGCAACCCACACTTCGGTTTTTTCTGTAGGAGTGGCGCCATCGGTCGGATCGGATTGAATAAAATCGGAGTATCCTTGCTCCTGCCAGGCTTGTTCATCCAGAACGCCATCGATGGTGATCGGTTCGTCGGTCCGGATGGCCCGCACGATCTTTTGTTCTATGGATGGTTTATCCTGGGCGAGGATCGAGAGAGGCAGAATAAGGTTGAGAGTCAATAAAAAGGCAGGCATTTTCCAGTTTTTCACAACAATTCTCCAATTTAGTATTCACCCAACCTCTACCCCTAGTTTATTAATACGGTATAAACAGATTTTTGGTTCACTTTAATTGTTTTCTTCCATATTGTGTAGGTTAACTATAATGGGAAAAAACATCAGGAATGCCCGCAGCGACATTGAAGATCTGGTTTGTATGCCGTCTGCTATTTCAGATTCGTTGTAGTTGTGTAATAGCCTCCCTTGAGAGAATCATAGATAAGTTTCATTTCTCCCTTTCCTTGGACGAGAAGGCGGTAAACGACCCGGCCGAAGCTCGGTATCCCTGATTTGACCCAAAGGGAATTTTTTTCTGTTTCGATCTTCTGCGTGATGTCTCGGAACCTGTCCATCAGACGGCCGGCAGCCAGCAATTTGACGTTATTGCCGTCGATCTGGAAGCGGTCACCCCTGTGCAGTTTTTTCTGCTGGGCAACGAATGAAATGGTCGGTGTGACTCTGGAGTTTTCGATGGAAATGTCGATCTGATACAGGTCTTTTTCCAGTTTTTTGACTTTAACTTCATCGAATGTCAATCGGGGCAGCTGGTCGGCGTGATAAAGGCAGAAGGCCGCGTTGCGATGGCTTGTCTCGGCGAGCCTGAATAACGGCGGTACACGTTCACCGAATTTTTTCACTCCGCCTATTTCAACTTCCCCATAGAGCGGATGGTCGTATGGTTTCCAGTCTGTATACTGTTCTCCCATCAAGACCAGGTCATGATAGGTCATTTCGTTGAGCATCCGTTGGTAGGAAAGCAGTCTCGCCAAATCTTCATCTTGCTCTTCCTCGTCTTGTCGACCGAGCATCTCAGCAAGACTATCGAATGGATCAAGGTCCAGCTCATTGCTGTATGTGTAGATTCCCAGAACGTTGTACGTCCAGTCCACGCTTCCGCCGAATACCGTGTAGAGATCTTTGTAGATTTTTATGTACCTGTATCCGGGAAGGATCTTTTCTCCATTTTTCCCGATGTAATCGTAGATATTCATATCTGCCCGCGGGTAGTCTCCCATGTTATTAGCCCCAGGGCCCACGAGGATCATGCCGCCGAAATTGTGGAAGTGCTGAGCGCCCAGGATATTGGGATGGGCAAGGAGAAAATCCCGTGTGGCCTTGGTCTCCGGCCAGCAGAAGGGAATGTAGCCTGAGCCCATCTGGACATAATTGGGTTGCCAGTTATAGCCATAATTGCGATTCATGTCGTACCCGCCCACAGGATCTTCATTTATCCTTCCGTCGCCGTCATTATCGATTCCTTCCTGGCCCAATATCGTGTATTCGCCCTTTTGTCCGGGACGCACAGGGATCATGATCCGGGGATCATCCGGATGGGCTATCAAGTATCCGTTCGGATCTTTTTTGCGCATCATAGTGATCGAACCGTCCCCGTCCAGATCATCGGGCCCGTCCTCATCCGCCACCCCATCCCTGTCGTCATCCAATGGAACCATCCCAGTCCGGGGAGAATTGGGGTCTGCAACCCGGTTGATGTAATGATCCCGGCTGTCAGGATTCATGGAAGGAATGATGTAAAAGGCTTTTTCGTCCAGAAGACGTGTTGCGAATTCGGTCTTCCCATAATTTTTCAACAGGTACCATATGGCATAAATGGCCACCTCAGTGCCCTGGATTTCGTTCCCGTGGATGTTGCCGTCGATGTAATAGCCCGGTTTATGTTCGGCTGGTCCTGTTTTGGGATTGTTGAGAATCACGCTCCAGATATCTCTTCCCAAGTGGGTTTTGCCCAGGGATTTAACGGTCACAAACTGCGGATAGGCTTTTTCAAAAGCCTTGAGCGTTTGTGTCAATTCCTCTTGATCGTAGAAATGATCGAAGGAAAGTTTCAGCTCCTGTGCGGTTAACGTCTTTGGGCTTATCAGG
>Ga0114930_10000612_pt1 | contig 36928 bp, 33 predicted proteins | sample AnhtaG_FD_87300 | JGI IMG/M metagenome (GOLD analysis project Ga0114930, IMG submission 87300) | Deep subsurface microbial communities from Anholt, Denmark to uncover new lineages of life (NeLLi) - Anholt_01485 metaG | ecosystem: Environmental > Aquatic > Marine > Oceanic > Sediment | place... | reverse complement strand
AATAATGAGAAAATCTGGCAATACCACTTCGAAGGATATCGATAGCAGCTTGAAACGTTATGTCCAGTTTTGCGTTTCCAATGTCTACTTTTAAAAGTTACGTAACACATTTTTAAGAAAATGAAATAAAGCGGAGATGTTTGAACTTTTTCTGTTGGTAAGATATAGTATCTTTCTCGCTTTGTTGGCGAAACTGACATCTGGATTATTCACGAGAAAAATGGAGTGATAGTCATGCTAACGTCATATTTTGACCATGAAAAGGAGAGAAAAGAACAAAACATCCCTCCGCTTCCTTTGAATTCCGATCAGACTTTGGAGGTATGCTGTTTGTTGGAAAATCCCCCTGAGGGGAAAGAGGATCTTTTGTTACACCTTTTGAGCCAAAGGATTTCTCCTGGGGTCGATCCAGCGGCCAAGGTTAAAGCTGAATGGCTCGAGAAAATTGCAATTGGTGAACTGGAATCACCTGTTGTATCGAAAGATAAGGCTGTTTACCTACTTGGAACCATGCTCGGTGGCTACAACGTCGAGCCTCTGATATCCCTTTTAGGTCACTATGAGCTTGCTGCCAATGCTGCTGAGGCTTTAAAAAATACCATTCTTGTCTACAGTGCTTTTGATAAAATCGTTGCATTGTCTAAGACAAATAACTTTGCTCAGGATATTCTTCAATCATGGGCAAACGGAGAGTGGTTTCTTTCCAAACCTGCATTTCCCGATAAATTAACGTTAAGGGTATTTAAAGTTGAGGGAGAAACGAACACCGATGATTTTTCCCCTGCGAAATACGCCTGGAGCCGACCCGATATCCCTCTTCATGCACTTTCGATGGGCGAAACACGATTCCCAGGGGGAATAAAGACAATCGGTAACTTGCGGGACCAGGGCGATCGCGTTGTAATTGTGGGAGATGTCGTAGGGACGGGTTCCTCGAGAAAGTCAGCCACCAATTCGCTGCTATGGCATATTGGCGAGGAGATTCAGTATGTACCGAACAAAAGGAGAGGAGGAGTCGTCATTGGCGGTTTGATCGCACCCATATTTTTCAACACGGTCGAGGACTCCGGCGGATTGCCATTAGTATGCAATGTGAGCAAAATAAAGAATGGCGATGTTATCCATGTCGACACAGATTCCGGCATCATCAAAGATGAGGCAGGGGAGACGTTGGCAACATTTTCCATTCAACCGACTACACTCAAGGATGAATTTCGAGCCGGAGGACGGCTGTTCTTGATTGTGGGAAAATCCTTGACTGCCAAAGCCCGGGAAGCATTGGGACTGGGCGAGGCGGATTTTTTTGCCAAGATCAAGAATCCCGAACCCGAACTGAATCAGGGCTATACTTTGGCCCAGAAAATTGTCGGAAAAGCATGTGGCGTGGATGGAGTGCTTCCAGGCACAGCTTGTGAACCCAAGATGACCACTGTGGGCTCCCAGGATACAACCGGTCCGATGACCGCTGATGAGCTCAAGGAATTGGCTTGTCTAGAGTTTCAATCCGACCTATTCATACAATCGTTCTGCCATACGGCTGCCTATCCAAAACCTGCTGATGTCAAAATGCATAAGTCCCTTTCCGAGTTTATGATCGAAAGAAAGGGCGTAGTGCTTAAACCTGGAGATGGTGTTATCCATTCCTGGATCAATCGTCTGCTGATTCCAGATACTATGGGGACGGGAGGTGATTCTCATACCCGATTTCCGATAGGCTTGAGTTTTCCGGCAGGTTCGGGTCTTGTCGCTTTTGCCGGAGCCTTAGGTTTTATGCCTTTGGATATGCCTGAATCTGTCCTCGTAAAATTTCGGGGGAAACTAAGTCCAGGGATCACATTGAGGGATGTTGTAAATGCAATCCCCTATTTTGCCATCCAGCAGGGCCTTTTGACCGTCGCAAAGGAAGGGAAGAAGAATATTTTCAACGGCCGGCTGTTGGAAATGGAAGGACTTCCGGACCTGACTGTGGAACAGGCTTTTGAATTGACAGATGCAACGGCAGAGCGTTCGGCTGCAGGAGGCACATATGTCCTTAGTGAGGAGAGTGTCGTAAGGTTCCTCAAAAGCAACATCGCCTTGATGGAAAAGTTGATCGAGGCTGGTTACCAGGATGCAGATACACTTAAGAGACGCATTCAAGCCTGTGAGGAATGGCTGGTAAATCCGGGACTCATTCGCAGGGATGAGAATGCCGAATACGCAGCCGTGATGGAGATCAACCTGGATGACATCAAAGAGCCGATCGTAGCCTGTCCGAATGATCCGGATGATGTGAAACTTCTTTCTGAAGTGGCCGGCAACAAAGTCGATGAGATTTTTATCGGTTCATGCATGACAAATATCGGGCATTTCCGAGCAGCCGGGAGAATACTCGAAGGCGCAGGATATCTGGATACACGAATTTGGCTGACTCCGCCCACTAAGATGGATAGAACTCAGCTGATGCGAGAGGGTTATTATTCAATCTATTCCAGTGTCGGATCGAGGTTGGAGATCCCCGGTTGTTCCCTTTGCATGGGAAATCAAGCTCGCGTAAAACCAAAGGCAACGATTATCTCAACATCCACACGCAATTTTGATAACCGGATGGGAGATGAAGCCCAGGTTTATTTGGGATCAGCAGAACTGGCTGCTGTATCTGCATTGGAGGGGCAACTTCCGACTCCAGAGAAATACTTTTCTGTTATCGAAGAAAAGGTGATGCCAAAGGCAGAGGAAACATATCGGTATCTGCAGTTTGATGAAATAGAGGAGTTCGCGCTCGACTACTCTTGACCTAAGGTATCCCCAAAACCGGCATTTTTTATGAATAGTTCAGGTTGGGGATGATCCGGGCTAAAGAATGTCTCCAGTTAGGGAGGTGCAATGATCAGTTTAGAAGGCAAAAAAGCTTTGATTACGGGAGGATCCCGGGGAATCGGACGAGCGACCGCGATATTGTTTGCCCGAGCGGGTGCGGATGTGGCCATAAACTTTCTGAGCCAAGAACAAGCCGCTTTAGAGGTGATACAGAAGGTTAATGAGTTGGGGAGGGATTGTTTGGCATTAAAAGCGGACATTTCTCAAAAGAATCAGGTGGAAGAAATGATGGAAACTCTTCTGCATGATTGGAATCAGATCGACATCCTCGTGAACAACGCTGGAATCTGGACATACGGTGAGATCGGAAACATGGATAGCGCTATCTGGGATGAGACCATGCGGCTCAACCTCGATGCTGTGTTTTTTGTGTGCAATACCGTGGTCCCGGTGATGAAAGCAAAGAAAAAAGGATGGATTGTCAATGTATCATCCACTGCGGGAGTAAGGGGCGAAGCCCTTCATTCCCATTACGCGGCCAGCAAAGGGGCGATCATTTCCTTCACAAAATCTCTCGCCGCAGAACTGGCTGCGGTCGGCATCCGGGTGAATTGTGTGGCACCTGGTTGGGTGGATACGGAAATGTGTGAAGACGTTTTTAATACCCCAGGATTCCGTCAAAAAGTTGAGGATAGCATCCCTTTGAAAAGAATACCTCCTCCCGAAGATGTTGCTGGGCCAATCCTATTCTTGGTATCTGACCTTGCGCGGCATATCACCGGCGAAGTGGTCAATGTCAATGGCGGATCTGTGCTATGTGCCTAGAGTTGCTTGCGAAAATTCTTTGATTTTGATAATTTTGAAGTGATACGCAACAAGGAGGAACTTATGGAGGAAGAAATAGGAAAGATAACACATTATTTCTCAAAAATCAGTGTGGGTGTTTTTGAGATAACCAAAGGGCATGTCCAGATCGGGGATACCGTTCATATCAAAGGGCACACTACAGATTATTACCAAAAGATCCAATCTATGCAGGTCGAGCATGCTTCTGTCGAATCGGCTCAAGAAGGAATGCAGGTCGGTCTCAAGGTGGAGAGTTCGGTGAGAGCAGGAGATTCGGTATTCAAAGTAACAGAGGAGTGATTCTGGTAAGCTCGAAAAATTTAAAAATTCTGCATGAAAAGAGGTTTGATATTGAAAGATAGAGATTCATCCAAGAATGGAATGAAACAGAAATTCCAGCAGTGGGAAAAAGACGTGAATGAAAAATCCCTGGAGAATTCGTGTCCGGTGAGGACCCCGTTCACCACAGTTTCTGGGAAAAAAATCGATACGTTGTACACTCCTCTGGATCTCAAAAATTTCGATTATACAGAAGAGCTTGGATTTCCTGGTGAATATCCGTTTACCAGAGGAATCCATCCCACCATGTATCATGGACGGCTCTGGACGATGCGACAATTTTCCGGATTCGGAACCGCAGAACAGACAAACCAACGGTATAAGTACCTCCTGAATCATGGTACCACCGGCTTGAGCGTTGCTTTTCACTTGCCGACACTGATGGGAATGGATTCCGACCATCCCTTGGCTAAGGGAGAAATAGGGAAATGTGGCGTGGCCATCGATTCTCTGGCAGACATGGAAATCCTTTTTGATGGGATACCTTTGGATAAGATTTCTACTTCGATGACCATCAATCCTCCGGCAGCTGTTCTTTGGGCCATGTATATCGCTGTGGCGGAAAAACAGGGGGTTCCTTCAGACGTGATTTCAGGAACGATTCAGAACGATATGCTGAAGGAATATATCGCCCAAAAAACATTTGTATTTCCTCCTGAACCTTCGATGAAACTGATAGTGGACACGTTTGAGTATGGGACGAAAGCGGTGCCGCGATGGAATACCATATCGATTTCTGGCTATCACATCCGCGAGGCCGGCTCCACAGCGGTTCAAGAATTGGCGTTTACCCTAAGAGATGGGATTGAGTATGTGGAGTGGGCTTTGAACAGGGGCCTTGAAATCGATGAGTTTGCTCCACGACTTTCCTTCTTTTTTAATGCGCACAATGACTTTTTCGAAGAGATCGCCAAATTCAGAGCGGCTCGAAGGATATGGGCCCGTGCCATGAAAGAGAGGTTTGGGGCCAAAAATCCCAGATCTTGGTTACTGAGATTTCACACGCAAACCTCCGGGGTGTCCCTGATGGCACAGCAGCCTTATAACAACGTGATCCGCGTTGCCCTCCAAGCCCTTTCAGCGGTTTTGGGAGGGACACAATCTTTACACACCAATTCCCTGGACGAAACGTATGCTTTGCCTTCGGAAAAGGCTGTTACGATTGCCCTGAGAACTCAGCAGATCATCGCCCATGAAAGTGGAGTTACCAACACTATAGATCCACTGGGAGGTTCCTATTTTGTGGAAAAACTGACGCGTGAGATGGAAGAAGAAGCGATGGATTACATCCACAAAATCGATGACATGGGCGGAATGGTGAAGGCTATCGAATTGGGATTTCCCCAGAAAGAAATCACCAACAGCGCCTATTGGTACCAGAAGGCTGTCGAGAAAAAGGAAAAGATCATCGTGGGCGTCAATGCTTTTGAAAAAGACCATGAACCCATCTCGCTCCTTGAGATCGATGAATCGGTGGCTAAACAACATCTGGCTCGTCTGGAGGAGGTCAAAAAGACGAGGAATTCAGCCCAGGTGTTGCAAGATTTGGGCGATTTAAAAAAGGCAGCCGAAGATGAGGTCAACCTGATGCCCTTTATCTTGAAATGTGTGAAGAGTTATGCAACTTTAGGAGAAATCATCGAAACATTGAAGGAAGTGTTTGGTGAATATGAAGAGCCGATAGACTTTTAACCTGAACTATTCATAAAAAATGCCGATGCTTTTTTTATTCCAGCAATATCAGGAAGTTATCCTGACATTGATGAAAAAACTTTTCAAGAAGAATCTTTTTATATTCATCGGCATTTTTCACCCTTATGGGAAACGCGGCGAGCCGATCTCACTGCATCTGCTTCGTTGCGGTCCATTTGCGGTACACTTGTACAGCAGCATGGACCGACGCCTCGCATCTGCAGCAAGCTTGGCTCGTGAATAATCCAGGTCAATTGATGAACGACAACATGAAGAGCCGGGATCTCATTTTTTGGAGGCAACGATGAAGGAAAAGAAAATAAGGGTTTTGGTGGCAAAACCTGGTTTAGATGGACACGATAGAGGAGCCAAGGTTATAAGCAGAGCTCTGCGGGATGCAGGATTTGAGGTTATTTACACAGGCCTGCGTCGAACACCTGAGGAAATCGTGAACGCTGCTATCCAAGAAGATGTCGATGTCATCGGACTGAGTATCCTATCTGGTGCTCATAATGTGCTTTTTCCTCAAGTGATGCGCCTTCTGGATCAAAAAGGGATCGCTGATATTCATGTTATCGCTGGGGGAATTATCCCAGAGAAGGATATTTCGGACTTGAAAAAGATCGGAATAGCTGAAGTCTTTCTGCCCGGATCCTCGACTCAGAATATTGTCCAGTGGATCCAGGAAAACGTTTCCTACGGATAAAGAAAAGGGTAAAATTCCTTGACATCGATTTTCCATTTATGATATTCAAAGAAGATATCCATGGCTAAAAAGTACGTATCCATTATTATTGTCCCGCACAATAAAGCGAAATCAAGAAACATCAGTCTATCCGAAAAGATGATTAAAATTGTTGCGGGGATCGGTCTGTTTGTGTTCCTGGCATTGACCGTATTTTTGATCGATTATTTCACGATGAATGTGACACGGCAGAAATACAAAACCCTCTGGGATGAAACTGCTCAACAAAAAACGGCAATCGCTCAGTATCAGCAAACGGTAGATAAACTGCAGACAACGATCGACAATTATGAAAATTACGCAAAAAAGCTCAATGTCATGGCCGGTCTCAAGTCGGAGGAAGTATTGGAAGGCGAACCTGGTGTCGGTTCAGGCAGTGGTCAAGAAATAGGGGAGACTGGTCCTTCCCAAACATTGGATCTTGGTAATCTCAACGACATCAGCCAGAAGGCCAATCGCGTTGCAAGAAATTTGGATACGTTGACAACCTTTTTCGAAGATCAAGTTCTTCAGCTTGCTTCCACTCCCACGGTTTGGCCGACAAAGGGATACATGAGTTCTCCGTATGGTTGGAGAGATGATCCCTTCACAGGAAAACGGACCTTTCATCATGGAATCGACATAGCCACTTCTCACGGGAATTCCATTTATGCCACGGCGGATGGAACAGTGATCCAAGCTCGTACCGATAAGATCGGCGGAAAAACCATAAAAATCAAGCACATGTTTGGCTATGTCACGATTTACTGTCATTTGAGCAAGTTTCTGGCTAAAGTGGGACAGAAGGTTAAAAGAGGGGAGACCATCGGTTTGGTCGGGAGTACGGGAAAGGCCAGGGGTCCCCATGTGCATTACGAAGTCCAACTCAACGGAAAGGAAAAAAATCCGTATTACTTCCTTTTAGAAGAATAATAAGTTTCCTCCTTTCTAAACATATCCATTTATCAAGCCAACCCGCCCCACCTCAACATTAAGTTAGAGGCGAGGAAGTGGCTCATGAAACTGTCGAGGATTGGCACTTAAATGATTCAGGTTAAAGGAATTTGGTTCCTGGGATGATTTGAGTCCCCAGGGAAAAAGCGTAAGCGTTCATGGCTTTTTTCCCTTCTGGTTGGAGCTCTTCGATCATATAGATGCTGTTATGGCCGCAGCTAACCTGGATTCCGGTTTTGTTCACACCGAGTATTTCTCCAGGGCTAAGGCCATTTGATTTGCTGTCCTGTACTTTTCCTCTTATAATTTTTATTCTTTTTTGATCAAGGAAAGAATATGCGGAAGGCCATGGTATGAAAGCTCTGATTCTTCTGTCAATTTCGATTGCACTTTTTGTCCAGTCGATTCTTCCATCTTCCTTTTTCAGTAGAGGAGCAAACGTGGCTTGAGAGTGGTCTTGTTTGGTGTGTGGGATGGAATCGATCTGATCTATTGTCTTGCATAAAAGTTCTGCGCCGATTGCCGCCAGCCGGACCTCCAATTCATGCGCATATTCTCCAGGAAGAATTCCCAATTCTTTCTGTGCGAGGAGGTCTCCCGAGTCCATTTTTTCATTCAATTCGAAAATGGTCACTCCTGTAATTTTGTCTCCGTTCAAAATGCTCCAATGCACGGGGGATGCCCCTCGGTATTTTGGCAGCAAGGAGAAATGCAGGTTTATGGAATTGTATTTTGGGTAATAAATGAGGGGGGTAGGAATGATCTGTCCGTAGGCCACGACCATATTTATGTCGGGATCGATCCCTTTAAGTTTTTCCAACGCGATGGGATCCTTTCTGATTCTTGCTGGTTGATACACCGGAATGTTAAACGCCTGGGCAAAGCGTTTGACAGGGGAAGTGGTCCATTTTTTTCCTCTTCCTGCGGGCTTATCTGGTTGAGTAATAATGAGTTCCACACGATGGCCCTCTTCAAGAATTTTCTTGAGGGAATAGACAGCGGAGTTAGGACTCCCGAAGAATACGATTTTCATTCGCGAATGTCTTTATCCTGCTGTTTTTGCAGTTTTTTGCGGATAAGGTTTTTTTTTAGAGGGGAAAGATACTCGATAAAAAGCTTCCCGTTGACATGATCGATCTCATGGCAAAAAATTCTTGCCAGGAGGTCTTCGGCCTCTATTATTTTTTCCTTTCCATCGAGATCAATTCCTTTAATAACCACATGGTAGGGTCTTGTGACTTTTTCGTTTATCCCAGGCACAGAAAGGCATCCTTCTTCAAGGATTGTTTCCCCCTCCGTATGCAGGATTTCCGGGTTTGCAAGCACGATCAAATCCGTATTGTTTTCTCCTGCCGAGATATCAACTGTGATCAGTTGGATACTCTGGTTCACCTGAGGAGCTGCCAGGCCTAATCCTGGAGCGGAGTGCATGGTTTTGATCATCCTTTTCGCTAGATCGTGCACGCGCTGATCGATATTCTTTATTTTATCAGCTTTCCGGTTGAGCACGGGATTGCCGATGGTTACAATTTCCAGGATAGTTACCTCGTTGTCTTCCATTGTGCTCACGTTGTATTTTAGAAGAAATTCTCTATTAGGTAAAGATTAATATGGGGACCGTCCCATTAAGTACCACCCTATAAGTTATATTCTTGAAAATGTTTCCCAGAGCCAATCTTTGATAGGGTGGTACCTAATGGGACGTCCCCTTCAGAGACTTAGAGATTTTTAAACGTGATGAATTTGTTTTTTTCTAGATTTTGGAAGAAAGTCCCGAGGCGTTCATACAGGGGATCCACTTTGTCGCCGAATTTTTCTCTCAGTTTCCCGCTGATCTCTTCAACCGTTTTCCTGCCATCACACAGGCTCCATATGAAGGAGCCGATATCGTCCAGTTTGATCTTGTAGTGAGGGCTTTTAAAATGAGGAAGGATATGCTTGACTATCCAGGGATGGCGGTATTTTGGTTTGAGAAGAACATAAAGTCCATCTTCTGTTTTTTTTGACAGTATGTTTTGATCAGGGATCAACTCGAGAAGGTTGACTGGGGAAGGCTCAACCCTTTGTTTTTTCACGATTGACAGATTTTAGCTTATGTATTATTGAGATCAAACTTCTTTTGTATCGCTTTCCTGTCCGTATTCTCCAGATGCAACGAATTTTTTGTATGGGAAATAAATCAGGATGAAGCCGAGGGTGAAGAAGATCACCAACCCTAACCAGGGATTATCTAAGGATTCAGGCATACTGACATTCAATCCCTTTATGGCTGCTGTGGTGATTCCCAGTAGAGCCTGTCCGGCGATCAACCCGGAAGCGATCAATAGGCCGATATTTTCCACGATTTCTTTCCCTTTTCCTGTGGGATTTTTATTCCCTACCTTGCTATCCAGGAAATGCTTGAGAACACCACCGAAGAATATGCAAGCTGTGGCTCGGAAGGGAAGGTACATTCCCACAGCGATAAGCATCGGTGATGGAGATCCGATAAGAATAAGGACGATCGCAAGAAGCATCCCTGCAATCACCAGGGGCCAGGCCATTTCTCCCCCCACGATTCCTTTGGCCATGGTTGCCATCAGTCCTGCTTGCGGAGCTGGGAGATCATTGCTTCCGATTCCCATGGTATTGTGCAAGAGCTGCAGGGAGAAAGTGAGAGTTAAGGCGGCAGCCACCACACCGATGATCCCTCCTATCTGCATACGCCAAGGTGTACCGCCGAGTATATGCCCCACTTTCCAGTCTTGGATCATATCTCCTGCTACGCCAGCTATACAGCAGACAACTGCCGCTACACCCAAGACAGCAGCGATTCCTTCGTTCCCTCTCTGTCCCATCAGCACCATCATCAATGCAGCGATCAGAAGGGTTGTCAGTGTTAGACCAGAAATCGGATTGGAAGAGGAGCCGATTATGCCGACGAGATAACCAGCCACCGCGGCGAAAAGCAGCCCCATGATGACCATGACAGCGGCGGAAACCAACGCGGATCCTATATTGTGCGTGAAGATGTGATAAAGAACAACCATCGGGATGATCAGAGCCAAGATGGAAATGACAATTGTCGAGAAAGGGAGATCTTTATCCGTCCGGAGAGTCTCGCCACCGCTTCTGGCTTTTTTAACGTCGGTAATCGAGCGGCCGATTCCCATGATAAGGCTTTTCCTCATCCTGAACAGCGTGAAAAACGCCCCGACAAGCATGGCCCCGACGGCGATGGGTTTGATCAGGGAATTGTAGGCAGAAGCGGCCATATCTGTCCAAGTCCAATCGGGATTAAGTGCTGTAACCTGAGCCACAACGTCTCCTAAGTTATCGCCGTAAATAAAAAGCATGAAGGGCATCAGGAAGAGCCAGCCAAGGACTCCACCGGAAAATGTCAGTGCTGCCAACTTTGGTCCGATGATGTAACCGACCCCGGTCATGGCTGCATTCGCAGCAGGGGATTCGACGAACATTCTGCCTTTTATTTGTGCGATCTGATCTGGGGGTGTCCCTATAGGTGGGAAAACCTCTACGTTGTCTTCGTTGAGATACCTGATTTTGGAGAGCCCGGGAATGTTAAAAACACTGCTGATATAGGGTTTGATCAGGCGGATCCCATTGTTGCTTGTAAAAAACTCGATCAATCCTCCCAATCCCATGGCCCAGAACATGAATGCAGCGTTCGAACCTCCCTTTTGTCCGGCTTTGACCATCTCGGCACAAGCTACACTTTCAGGAAAGGGAAGCTCTGCGTCCTCCACAAGGGTTCGTCTGATGAGTATGATGAAGAATACACCCAGCAAACCGCCGATCAGCATCAGGAGAGAGGATTTGACAAGATCAAATTTTTCCCACACTCCGGTCATCAAAAAAGCTGGGATGGTGAAAATGGCCCCTGCGGCTAAGGCTTCCCCGACGGCGCCAGTCGTTCGGGCGAAATTTTCTTCAAGGATGTTCCCTTTGAATAATTTCAGAACAGCCATGGCAATAACCGCTGCCGGGAAAGTGGCGGCGACAGTCATCCCGACAAGAAGCCCGAGATACGCATTGGCTGCGCCAAGGATGATGGCCATTATAATTCCCAGAAGAATAGCTTTGAAGGATATCTCTTTTATGGACTGTTCAGCTGGGACATAAGGTTTGAAGGCTTGGTCGCTCATGCTTACCTCCTTGCTTAAAAGATAAAAAATTTTCTTGAATATATATTTTGTTGTCACAAAAATCAAGTAAAAATGTATCTTGCTAACCAAGATTAAGACAATGGGACTCCAAGCACGACTTAACTGTCCGAAAAGGCGTTACTCGTTTGATGAAAAATATCATTTGCGCGAATCATGATTTTGTGCTAAATAAGTTGTGTAAATAGAGAAGGATACAAATGAGTTTTCTGAATTGGTTCAAAGATCGATTATTTTGCGATCTGGCCATCGATCTGGGAACAGCCAACACGCTTGTTTATTTAAAAGGCAAAGGAATTATCGTCCAAGAACCCTCTATAGTGGTTGTGAACAAACAGACCGGAAAGGTTGAGGCTGTGGGGAAACGGGCAAAGGATATGCTCGGGAAGACGCCGACCAGTGTTGTCACCATCAAACCTATGAGGGATGGCGTCATCGCTGATTTTGAGATCGCTGAAAAGATGCTGGATTTTTTCATTAAAAGAGCCACCAATAATCGCGGCTTCTTGATAAGGCCTCGCATTGTGATCGGCATCCCGACGGGAATAACCCAGGTTGAAAGACGTGCTGTCAAAGACGTGGCCATGAGAGCAAAAGCTTCCGAGGTTTACCTTGTCCAACAGCCCATGTCAGCCTCGGTCGGCGCGGAACTCCCGATATCCGAACCAACAGGAAACATGATCGTCGATATTGGTGGCGGCACGACAGATATAGCTGTTATCTCTCTTAACGGGATTGTTTTCAACCATTCCATCCGTATTGCCGGAAATGAGATGGATGAGAGCATCATCCAGTACATCAAGAAAAAATATAATCTGTTGATAGGGGAGAGAACAGGCGAACTGGTTAAAATGCAAATCGGTTCCGCTTACCCATTGGATGAACCTATGACGCTTGAGATCAAGGGAAGAGATCTGAGAGAGGGGATTCCTAAAACCATCGTAGTCGATGATCAAGAGATTCGTGAGGCTCTTGAGGACGTGGTGGCGGCCATCGTCAATGCCGTCCGCATCGCTTTAGAAAAAACTCCCCCTGAACTTTCTGCGGATATTATCGACCGAGGGATCGTTCTCACAGGTGGAGGCGCTCTTCTAAAAAATATAGATAAAAGAATTCGGGAGGAGACTCAGCTTCCGGTTTTTATCACTGAAGATCCGCTGACAACCGTGGTATTGGGTGCGGGCAAGATGTTGGATGATTTTGAACTGTTGAAAAAAATATCTTTGATCTGAAACATATTTCTGTTACGATTGACTCCATTCACCTGTTTCTTTTAAAATACTCAATCGATGCCCTTTTCTTTAAAAAAAGCAAAAAGCCTTATCATCCTCCTATCCCTGATTTTTTTCCAATTGGTGCTGATTTCTATCCAGGTTCCGATGGGGGATGAATCCAATTATTTTGAAAGGGTTGTTTTTTCTGTTTTTTCCCCTATCAACAATGGGGTGGTCTCGGTCTTTCAGGGAATCGGCAGCCTTTGGAAAAACTATTTTGGTTTGCACAAAGTACAGAAGGACAATCAGAGACTGCAAGAAGAGGTGTTTCGACTGAACCAGGAGAACAGCCTTCTTCGGAGTATGCTCAGAACATACAAAACAGAAAAGGAAATATTGGACCTTTTGCTCGAGTTTGAGGGAAGCATTTTGCCTGCTCGGGTTATAGGAATGGATGCCAGCAATGTCTGGAAATCTCTGGTGATAAACAAAGGTTCTATGGATGGTGTGAAAAAAAATATGGTTGTCCTCGATAAACAAGGCCATCTGGTGGGTCGGGTTGTTGAGCCCGTTGCCTTCAAACAAGCCCGAATCCAGATGATTACGGATACTGAGAGCGGTGTGCATGTTATTCCGCAAGGAAAGAACGTTCCGGGCATCATAAACGGAATCGGAAACGGACAGTGCAATCTAGAATACATACTTGCTACGGATACCTTGATTGTGGAAGGCGATAGCCTGATCACGACTGGCATTGACGGGATATATATGCCGGGTGTTCTTGTGGGCCATGTTGTTTCCGTCGTGGAGAATACGTCTCTGTTTAAAGAGATCAAAGTTGTGCCGGCTTTTAAAATGCAAAATCTGGATTTATTGGCTGTTATCACAGCGGATGTCAATGAAGTTTTTTAGAGATAGGTGATGAAAGATTTAATAAGGATGGTCCTTTCAGTTCTTGTGGCTTTCCTGCTCTATTCACTCATGGCTAAAATTTCTGTTTCACTGCTTTTTCTTTTTAATTTTCTCAGTTTGATCGTGATCTATTTTGCTCTAGAAAAGGGAGAAATCTATGGGGCCTGTTTGGGTGCATTCTGTGGCCTTCTCCAAGACTCCTTCTCTATGAGTGTCTTTGGAGTAGCCGGGATTGCAAAGACGATCATAGGATATTCCGCTGGGTATTTTTCAGGCAAGATTAATGTGACGTCGATCAGGCGTAATTTTGTTTTTGTTTTTCTGCTTTTGTGTGTGGAGTTGATTATCTGGTCTGTTTTGTATTCTTTCATTTTTTCAGAGAGAGTGAGTACAGGAGGAGGCATCATCTTTTTTCAACCCCTGATAACAGCAATTTTAGGATCATTGGCATATCGTTTTGTACGTAAGCTGAAAAGTTCAAAAATGTAGAATGGGTGATGAAAAAAGAAAAAAAAATCTATGAAGACCTAACTCCCCTTCAGGATAAGGCTCAGATTACGTTTATCTTGGTAGGAATTATTTTCCTTTTCCTTTTGTTTTTTTTCTGGAAAATACAGATTCTCGATCATACAAAATTCTGGAGACAATCGGAAGCGAATCGCATCCGTGAGATCATATTGCTGCCGCAAAGAGGACTGATCAAAGATAGAAACGGCATAAGCCTGGCTACCAATATCGCTTCTTTTCAGGTTTCTATAATACGAGAAAATTGTCAGGACATCGAACAGTCCTGCCAAAAAATATCCCAGCTGCTCGGCCTGGAACTTCCTGTTTTGCGAGAAAGGATTGAAAAATACAAATTTCTTCCGATGTTTCAGCCGATCGTTATAAAGGATAACTTGAAGCTTGAAGAAGTTTCTCGAGTAAAGGCGAGACAGTCAGAATTTCCAGAACTGATCATTCAATCTGAACCCAAAAGAGAATATCCGTATGAAACCTTGGCGGCTCATGTCATCGGGTATCTGCAAGAGATATCCCAAAAAGAGATCAGTCAATCTATACAAAAAAGGCGCCCGGGTGATCTAGTGGGGAAAACTGGGCTCGAGAGGGAGTACGAGAACCTGCTTGTGGGTAAAGAGGGACGAGTTCTAGAAATAACTGACAGTTTGGGAAGGCGTAGGGGAGAGATTTCGAGGGAGGAATCTGATCCTGGTCAGGACATTAGCCTTACTCTGGATTTTGCCATTCAAAGTAGAGCTGAAGAGCTTCTTGAAGGGAGGGAAGGAGCCGTTGTCGTTTTGGACCCGAGGACGGGCGATATCTTGGCCTTGGCAAGCTTTCCCACTTTTGATCCGAACAAATTCATAAGCCGTTTCTCTCCAGAAGAATGGCTCAATGTGCTCCGGGATCCTGGATTTCCTTTGGAGAATCGGGCTATACGGGGTTTGTATGCGCCTGGCTCCATTTTCAAGCTCACACTAGCCTTAGGCGCATTGGATTCCCAAGTGGTAAACGAATGGAAAACCTATTATTGTACCGGCTCAACACGGATTTATGGGCATCCTTTTTCATGTTGGTTCAAGGGGGGGCACGGATCGATGAATCTGTACAACGGGATTAAAAACTCCTGTAACATATATTTCTACCAAGTTGGAAAATTGATGGGAATCGAGGAGATCGCGAAGTACGCAAGGATGCTGGGTTTGGGAACTCTGACAGGAGTCGATTTGCCTGGAGAAAAGAAAGGACTGGTCCCTGATCCTGAATGGAAGAGAAATACCAGAAATGAACCCTGGTATCCCGGGGAAACCATTTCTGTATCCATCGGGCAAGGACCTATTCAGGTGACACCTCTTCAAATAGCCGCTTCTACAGCTCTCATAGCGAACAGAGGAGAAGGAGTGACCCCTTATCTTTTTAAAAGGAACAAATCTGATCGGACAAGAGCGGCGCAAGCAGAAATTCAAGAATCCATTTTTGAAAAAGTCATAACAGGAATGTGGAAGTCCGTTAATGAGGAGGGAACAGGAAGAGCATCAAAGGTGCAAGGATTCGATGTTTGTGGGAAAACAGGTTCTACGCAGGTGATCAGCACGGCAACGGCAGAAAAACTTGGCCAAGATGAAAAAATCGTTAAAACCCATTCTTGGTATACAGGATTCGCCCCGAGGGATAATCCTGAGATTGTTGTCACGATTCTTGTGGAATATGGCGGAATGGGAGGGGTAACAGCAGCCCCAATGGCGAGGGAGATTTTTCGTCTGTACCGGGATAATCATGATAGATAGAAACCAACTCAGGAACATCGATTGGGGTTTGATAGGGTTATTGATTCTCAACTCAGCCATAGGCATAGCCTTTATCTACAGCAGTTCGCATTATTTGCCAGGAAATCATGCCCTCAAACAATTTTTCTGGTTACTCGTGGCTTTGACTGCATTGTTTGTGTTTTTATCCGTGAATTACAGAGTCTTAGTTGCTTATTCTCTGTATTTCTATAGCATCGCCATTATCATTCTCTCCGGAATTTTGCTCTTCGGGCGGCTGACCGCTGGAACCAAAAGCTGGATCGTTCTTCCTTTTTTCCAGATTCAACCTTCGGAGATCACCAAAATTGCAGTGATACTGGTTCTGGCTCACATGTTTTCGAAATACAGACGAGAATCTCTCTCGTTTGTTCACGGCTTTTTGAGTATTTTGATCGTTGGGGTTCCCATGTTATTGGTAGGATTGCAACCTGATTTGGGAACAGCTCTTACCTATATTCCGATTTTATTGGCCGTTTTTGTGATGGTGGGTTTGAAAAAAAGAACCGTCATTATTCTCGTTATATTGGCCCTCTTGTTGGGAATCGTCGGGTGGAGTGTTATTCTTAAAGAATACCAAAAAGAGAGGATTACAACTCTTCTTTCTCCAGAAAAAGACCCCTTAGGGGCGGGGTACCAGACAATCCAATCAAAGATTGCTATCGGTTCGGGAGGTTTTCTGGGAAAGGGTTATAAAAAGGGAACGCAGAGCCAGCTCAGATTTCTCCCCGCTAGACATACGGACTTCATCTTTTCTGTTATCGGAGAGGAATTTGGGTTTATCGGGGTCATTGTCACGTTTTTAGTGTATTTTTTATTCCTCGCTCGACTATTTCAATCGGTGATAAAATCAAGAGATCGTGCAGGTGTTTTTATCATATACATGGTTGCGGGAATGATTGCTTTCCAATTTTTAGTCAATGTTTTTATGACCATCGGTCTTTTTCCGATTGCTGGCGTTCCGCTGCCTTTAATTAGTTACGGAGGATCTTCCTTGCTCACGAATTACCTGGCTGTTTCGCTCGTTATAAATGTCCGGATGAGAAGGTTTGTCAATGTCTGAAGTGCCAAGTAGAGACAATCATGATTGAGTGGAATGACCTTGAAGAAATTCTTCAAAAAGTGGAGAAACCAGGCCGGTATTTGGGGGGAGAATGGAATTCTGTGAAAAAAAATCCAGACTCTGTTGCCGTGAAGGTTGCCCTGGCCTTCCCCGACTTGTATGAAGTAGGGATGTCCTATCTCGGCCAAAAAATTCTCTACCATATCCTTAATTCCAAACCTCACATCTTGGCCGAACGGGTATTCGCACCATGGCTAGATTTTGAACATGAGCTGAGAGCCAAGAATATTCCGCTTTTTTCGCTTGAAAACAGAATCCCTCTCGATCGATTCGACATCATCGGTTTTTCTCTTTTGTATGAACTGAACTATTCCAACGTCCTGAACATGCTTGACCTAGGACGCATTCCGCTTTTTTCAGGTAGAAGAGGTCTCGAATATCCTTTGGTAGTTTTTGGAGGACCTGCTGTGTTCAACCCAGAGCCAGTAGCGGATTATTGTGATCTTTTCGTGATCGGAGATGGAGAGGAGGCTTTTTTTGAGATCATACAGAGTTACATGGCCTTGAAAAAAGAATCAGGGAATAAGAATGATATTTTGAGTGAATTGGCAAAAATCAAGGGAGTTTATGTTCCATCCCTGTACGAATCCTATCAACCCCAAAATATCCCGCTGGTGACTGTCAAGCCCAAAGATGGTATGCCCGCCAAGATTAAAAAAAGGGTGCTGTTTCCTTTTCAACAGGCTCCGTTTCCAGAGGATATCATCGTCCCTAATATCCAAGTGATATTTGATCGAGTGGCATGGGAAGTGGCTAGAGGATGCCCCCAGAATTGCCGGTTTTGTCAAGCCTCGAGCATATATTTTCCTCCACGCGTGAAAAGCCCGTCCTCGGTGATCAAAGGTATCTTGAACAGCCTGCGTTCTACAGGTTATGATTCTGTATCTTTGGCATCTCTTTCTGTGAGTGATTATCCCTATCTGGAAGCGATCATCCGGTCTTTGATGAAGGAACTTGAAAAGCAAAAAGTGTCCCTCTCTCTATCTTCCCTCCGTCCTAAAGGATTGACATCTGAAGTTGCTGCAAACATAGTCAGAGTGAGGAAAACAGGATTTACTCTAGTTCCCGAGGCAGGCACAGAGAGATTGCGCGCTGTGGTCAACAAATGTCTTAAAAATGATGAAATATGGGAGGCGGCGGAAAATGCTTTTGCTGAGGGATGGAAACGGCTGAAGCTTTATTTCATGATTGGCCTTCCCACGGAAACGGAAGAGGATCTTTTGGGAATCGTAGGGATGGTTGAAGAGATTCACCGGATCGGAAGAAAGTTTTTGAAAAAGTCTCCTCAGATCAATCTCAGCATATCCTCGTTTATTCCAAAGCCGCATACACCATTCCAGTGGTTCCGGATGGAGAAAGAGGATATCTTGCATGAGAAGTTCAGGTTTGTGTTATCGCATTTGAAAAAATATCCTTCCATAAGATTAAAGCGGGATTCTCTGAAGCTCTCGGTTATTGAAGGTGTTTTCTCCAGAGGGGATAGAAGGTTGAATGCTGTGTTGCACAACGCTTGGAAATGCGGAGCAAGGTTTGACGGTTGGGACGATGTATTTCGGTTTTCGACCTGGGAAAATGCCTTTGAATCGGAAAAAATCGATTTTCGAGAATACCTTTCTGAGCTCGATACAGAGAGTGTGCTTCCTTGGGACCACATCGACACAGGCCTGACAAAAAATCATTTGCTCGAAGAATTCAAAATGGCATTTGACGGAAAATCCAGCTCCCCATGTTTGGAAAAAGATTGTGCGGTGTGTCAGGGATGTTCACTATCGAAATTCTATCAAGATAGATTTGATGAAAGTGTAACCGATGTTGATGAGGATTTACCCACTCTAGGTAAATGGACGGAAGAAGTGCAGAGATATCGGGCATTATTCCGGAAAACAAATCAAGCGCGGTATTTATCCCATATGGACTTGAATAATATAATCCAGCAAGGATTCCGTAGAGCAGGCATCTCTGTTAGCTACTCGCAGGGTTTCCATCCCAAAATGTTGATTTCCTATCCCCCTGCTCTCCCGTTGGGAATGGAAGGCTATGCCGAATGGATAGAATTCAAATCTCCCTATGTCTTCTCTGAAGAAGAGTTTGTGTCACGGATCAATCCGTTTTTGATCGAAGGAGTTGAGTTTTTTGGATTGAAGCACCTGGAGGAATCAGACGTTCCGATGAACAGGCAGATAAGAGCATTTGTCTATTTTCTCGACCTTCAGAACAAGAAGGTCATCTCTGCTGTAAAAAGTCTCTCCATGAGTGAGGAAGCGGATGAGAGTTATTTTGATCATGTCAAAAAAATTGTGAACGATTATTTCAAGAAGAACAGGGGAGATTCACTCGAGAAGGTTTCTGTGGATGACACTAAAGGTAAACTGTATTTGACAATCAAAAATGTCCCTCGAAAAGGAAAAAAACCTCAAGAGATTGTGGCCGCTGCTTTTGGACTGGAAAATCCTGTTTTTTCGATGGCGCGTGAACAGTTCCTGGTTGATAACCGGGAGAAGGCCTAACGCTGTGATTGACAGGAAGAAAAGTTTACAGTATAAGGTTTTCTAGCAATAATCATACATGAGTTATTATATATAACCGATACAGGAGGAAAGATTGATTGATTTCAGCTTAACAGAAGAACAGATAGCCCTTCAAGAGATGAGTCGAGAGTTTGCCGAAAAGGAAATGAAACCCAATGCAGCCAAGTATGATAAAGGTGATGAGTTTTCCGAAGATGTGATGAAAAAGGCTTTTGAAGTGGGATTCCTCACATGCACGATCCCAAAAGAATATGGGGGCGGAGGGCTTTCCGATGTGGACACGGTCATCATCAGCGAAGAATTGTCTGCAGGATGTGCAGGTATGTATACAACCATGATGGTCAATGCCTTGGCTTACACCCCGATCATTCTTTTCGGAACCGATGAACAAAAAAAGAAATACCTCACCCCTCAGACAGAAAAGATGTCTTTTGCTGCTTTCTGTCTGACTGAGAGGGAAGCAGGCTCGGATGCAGGATCTTTGAAGACCAAAGCCGTCAAACAAGGCGATGAATACGTCATTAACGGATCTAAGTGTTTTATCTCCAACGGAGGTATTGCCGATATGTACACGGTTTTTGCACTGACAGATCCTGGGAAGGGAGCCCGTGGAATGAGTGCCTTTATCGTTTCCCGTGAGACTCCGGGTATAATAATCGGGAAGGAAGAGGACAAGATGGGTCACCGGGCCTCGAACACCGTAGAGCTTTTTTTCGAGGATGTCAAAGTTCCTGTCGAGAATCTATTGGCCAAAGAAGGCATGGGGTTTATCATTGCTATGAGGACACTGGACAAAACACGAGCTCCTGTGGGAGCTGCCGGCGTGGGAGTTGCCAGAGCTGCGATGGAATATGCTATCGAATACGCCAAAACAAGAATCCAGTTCGGCAAACCTATTGCCCTTTATCAAAACACGGCTTTTAAGATCGCTCAAATGGCAACCGAAATAGATGCTGCCCGGCAGCTTGTTTGGCGTGCGGCATGGATGATGGATAAAGGAAAACCCTGTGGAAAAGAATCCGCAATGGCCAAGATGTACGGATCAGATATTGCTATGAAAGTGACGACAGACGCCCTTCAAATTTTTGGGGGTTATGGGTACATGAAGGACTATCCAATGGAAAAGCTGATGAGGGATGCAAAGTTGCTTCAAATTTATGAGGGGACCAACGAAATTCAAAGACTAGTTATCTCCAGGGAGGTCATCGGACCGATCAAGAAATAAAAAAAGTTCAATACATACTTGGAGCCCAGCGCTTGTCGGGTTCCCTCGAAGAACGACTCGTGAAGGCTAGATCCTCAATGGCGCTGCTTACACACCTGATGTCTTTTCACACTAAAGTCTAGCCACTCAAAATGGGCAAGAAATATTATTTATTCAGGGAAGATAGAGAGAACCAAAAAGGGGAAATAAAAGTGGATTTACAGGAACTTGTGTTCAGTGTAGAAAAAGATTTCCTATTGAATATCTTCCTCTGTGAAATATTCAGGGATTATGCCTATGACTTCCACCCCAGCTCCTTTTGCGAGGTCCAGGAGTTCAATGATTTTGCTATAAGGAAGCTTAGCATCGGCTCGTATGAATGCAGTCTTTTCCTGACGAGTGGCATAAATGCGTCTGAGTTCGTCTCCGACGTCGGCCATTGTCCATAGTTTCTTATTGATATCTACTCGATCACCCTTCAATAACGTCATAACGATCAAACTGCCTGGCGTAGAGCTTGCGTCTTGAGTCGTTTCAGGGAGTTTTACATCGAATCCTTTTTGAACTGTGGGTGTGAGAACCATGAAAATGATGATGAGAACCAATAAGACATCGCATAAGGGGACCACATTGGGCTCAGCATTTGCTGCCATTCCTTCCTCCTTGTATTCTCCGTTCGGTAGCAATTAATTGTATGACAATCACTTGGGGTTTGTCAATGAAAAAAGGGAAAGAAAAAAGGGGGCGGTTCTATTTTTATTTTCTGAAATATTTGGCCTTTTATGTAAGCAGCGAAAAAAGTAGAACCGTCCCCTTTTTTCATCCGTTCCAGAGAAATTGATTTTTTTTATTTGGAAAGGTATATTGTGTACGTAACAAAGAGGAGGAAAAATGAAGGAACTTAAGGTTGAGGTTTCGGAGATCAAAGAACGGTGTGGAGCCAGACACAAAGTCGGAGATTATTTTTTCATCAGAGGAGAAGGAACCATCGAAATACCTGAAACCAAGAAGTTATGCCTCTACGCCTTGAACAGCCTTTTTCCCTTCCTGACTGCCAAACAAAGGGAGGATGAGCTTCCCAATGATGATTGGATCGCAGAGACAGAAACCCTATGCTGCCCGGATCCCAAAGGAGTTGTATTCAAAGTCTGCAGAATCTAATTTCTGGTCTTTATATTGAAGAGTATATGGCGTGCTTCATAGACTATAACAAGAGCCAGCACGATCAATAAAACACTAACTCCGGCCAATAGAAAGCTTCCGTTCTTGAAGAATTTTGTCCCCTGATAGAAAAGAGCTGCCAGGGTGGTCAAGAGCATGAAATAGGCTGGATAAAGAGTGTACTTCTTGGGTCTTTTAATCGCCACGAGATAGGATGAAACCACAATCAAAGCCAGTGCTGCTACCAGTTGGTTCGAAGCTCCAAAAACCGGCCATATGGCTTTATATCCCTCGGTAGCTCCCATTAAACCGGCAAACAAGAGTATTATCGAAGAGGCTGCCCATCTGTTTTTAAATATGGGGGCCTTTTTCCCAAATAATTCGACGAAAATCAGCCGACCGAGTCTTGTTCCGGTATCCAGGGTTGTGAGAACAAAGGCATTCAACATGACCATTCCAAAAAAGGAACCAATGGCCAAAGTAATGACGGGAAGAGAAGAGATTATTCTCCCATAACCCGTGGCAAAGGCCTTGATCGGATCTCCCACAGACGTCATCAGGTACTGAAATCCGAATTGGCTTTCTGCTCCGGAGGGATCCCACGTCAAGACACCCGCTGCTATGAATATGACGAGACCTGCCAAAGCCGCCTCCGTTATCATCCCGCCGAAACCGATCAATTTGCCGGAGACTTCATCCGGAAGCTGTTTGGACGTCGTTCCTCCTGCCACTATCGAGTGAAATCCAGAAATTGCCCCGCAGGCGATGATGACAAAAAGCATCGGCCAGAGAGGTCCTCCCTTACTCGAGAAAGAAACGAATGCCGGTGCATGGATGGAGGGTTGAAACACGATAAGTCCGAGATATCCTAGCCCGAGACCGAGAAAAAGGATCCATGTGCTGATATAATCGCGCGGTTGAAGGAGAAACCACACCGGAAGGGATGACGCGAATAAACTGTATATGATCAGGACAAAAAACCAAAAATTTTGGCTGGACACGCCCAAGACTTTTGCAGGAAGTTCCACAGGCATAAGCTCTCCCAAATAAATCAAGAGAAAAAGAACGGCGACGGCAATCAACGTGGCCACAGAAGTAGGAATGCCTTTTTTGTAAATCAACCAGCCAAATATCATAGCCAGAAAGACCAATCCGAATGTGGGAATCACGATTTCTGGCTGGGACACCAAAGTCCGGGAAGCTACAACAGCGAATACTGCAATGACCAAGGCCAAAGCGAACCAGAGAAAGAGGGAGAAGATAATTTTTGTTCGCACACCTAACGTTTTCTCGGAAATATCTCCTAAGGAGGTTCCCTTGTTCTGAACAGAGGTCATTAGCGATGTGTAGTCGTGGACAGCCCCAAGAAATACACTTCCCAAAGCCACCCAAAGAAGAGCTCCTAACCAACCGAAATACAGAACACCCAACAACGGCCCAATGATTGGACCGGCTCCAGCGATTGAAGAAAAATGGTGGCCAAACAGGAGAGGTTTTTTTGCTGGAGAGTAGTCGATCCCATCATTCATTTCCTGAGCTGGGGTCGGGCGGGTTTTATCGATTTGGAGGACTTTTTTTTCGATGAAACTGCCATACACCTTGTAACCCAGGAATAGCCAAAGGATGAGGACAAAGGCAATGATCAGGATGTTCATCTCAGTTATTTTCTCGTTTTAAAGAATATATATGCCACCATGCAGAAAAAGGCGGCCAAAGCAATAAAATCGCCAAGATTGCCAGGCCAGACAAGCCCGATTCCTTCAGGCTGGACTTTTTTCAAAAAAGCATATGCGGCCACCCCGACCATGGCGATTCCTTCTCCTGCGATAAATCCCGATCCGAGAAGTATGCCTTTTTCTCCTGTTTTCTTTTTAAGTTCTAAGTTATCCCCCGCTCTTTTCTCGACAAAGTACCGGACGAGGCCTCCCACATATATCGGCGTCATCGTGGATAGGGGAAGGTATATACCGACGGCAAACGGAAGAGAGGGCACTCCAAGCAACTCTGCCACAATGGCGAATGATCCGCCTATCATAACCAATCCCCAAGGAAGATTTCCTCCGAGCACACCCTCGATCACGGTCTTCATCAAGGTGGCTTGGGGTGCGGCCAGTGCTTCTGATCCGAATGTAAAGGCTTCTCCCAGTAGCCAGACAACCGCGGCGATGGCAAAAGCGGATGTGACGACACCGATCAATTCTGACGCCTGTTGCCTTTTGGGAGTTGCTCCTATGATGTAACCAGCTTTGAGGTCTTGCGAGATGTCACCGGCGATAGATGCGGATACGGCAACAACGGTCCCGATGGTGAGGGCGGTGGCTTGCCCGATGGCATCTGTCCACCCTAATGCATAAAACAATAGGCTTGTCCCCAGGAGTGACACGATGGTCATACCAGAGGTGGGATTGGATGTGACTCCCACCAAGCCCACGATTCGGGAAGAAACCGTCACAAAACAAAAGGCAAATATCGCAATGCATACGGCTGCGATCATTCTAACAAGAATGGAAGTGTCCATGCCGAGAGTTTGTGGGGAGAGGATGAGGATGACGATGACAGCAAGAACCCCGATTCCGAGCACGGTTATCGGAAGGTCTGTTTGTGTTCTTTTACTTAAGGCTTGGGCATTGTCCTTTTTGAGACTGACATCTTTTATTCCCATCTTCAGGGCATTGTACATCGTGGGAATGGACTTTATGACTGTGATGATCCCTGCCACAGCCACAGCTCCAGCTCCGATCACCCGGATGTATTTATCCCAGATCTGTTCAGGTGTCATTTCGGCTATCGGAAGAATTTTTTCAGGAAACAACGGGACATTCAGGTTTTCCCCAAAATAAGCTATCATGGGAATGACGCCAAGCCAGGATAGGAGCCCGCCGGCCACCATAATGCCGGCAATTCGTGGCCCTAAAATGTATCCCACACCGAGCAAAGCCGGCATCGGTTCTCCGCCCAATTTGGCTTTTTTTAGCACGGGGAGGTTGAGGTGGATTTTTTCCGGCCATAGATGCAAAAACCGGACACAAGTTGTGTAAACCGCTCCTATTCCAAGGCCGATGAATATATTCTTAGCCTTCGCCCCACCTTCTTCAGCAGAGATAAGAACTTGGGCGGCTGCCGTGCCTTCCGGATAGGGAAGAACGCCATGCTCTCTAACGATCAAGGCCCTTCTCAGCGGAATCATAAAAAGCACACCCAGGACACCGCCGAGCAGGGCTAATGTGCCCATTTTGAAGATACTTGGATTGAATCCCCATAGGAAAAGAGCAGGGATTGTGAATATCAGCCCTGATGCCAGAGAAGAACTTGCCGAGCCCGTAGTCTGAGCGATATTGCTATCTAAAATGGTGCTTTTCCCGAGGATGGGAGTCAAAACCTTAAAAACGGCTACAGCTATAACTGCCAAAGGGATGGCCGTGGAAATCGTGAGACCGACATGCAATCCTAAGTACGCATTGGCTGATCCAAAAATCACACCAAACAGGGCTCCGACGATAACACCCCTGAGCGTCCAATCTTTAAAAGATGTATCTTCGGGAACGTAGGGTTGAAATTCTGACATATTGGTTATCCTTTTCTAGCCTGAACTATTCATAAAAAACGTCGATGCTTTTTTTACTTCAGCAATATCAGGAAGTTATCCTGACATTGCTGAAAAATCTTTTCTAGAAGTTCCTTTTTATATTCATCAGCGTTTTTTACCCTTATGGGAAACGCGGCGAACCGATCTTACTGCATCTACTTCGTTGTGACCCATTTGCGGTGGACAACCACAGCTGCATGGATCACGCCTCTCATCTGCAGCAACCTCGGTCCGTGAATAATCCAGGCAGATACAAAACACAAGGAGTCTATCATACAAAAAACCAAAGTTCAAAGAAACAATTAAGCAAGCTGATACGTCGGTCCGCGGATTTTCTGGATTGTTTCAGCGAGAAAAAGAGGAACGATTGGAATTGTGTATTAAGAGTGTATGTTAAATCCAAGTCTTTCCAGTATAAGTGGTTGATGATTTGGGGGGTCGTTGGAGATCACAAATATTCTTTGGCAGGTCTCTTGTTTGAGCGGATTTTTTTGTCCTCTAGAGAGATACACGTCCACAATGGCATCTCCTTTTGCGATCCAGTCACCGGGCTTTTTTTTGAGGGAGAGACCAATCCCGGGATGAGCCGAAGTGAGATATGACCTTAGAGCATGAAGCTTATCCATGGCAAGGTGGTGAACATATCCCTTTTTTTGAGATAAAAGTTTCCTTTTCTCTGTGAAATCGAGGTGAAATGAGGAAAACTCTCCGTTGATGATTTGATCCCTCAGCCATTTCTTGGCTTCTATCCTTTGATAGACTTTTTTTGTCATCAGCAGAAAATCCGCACCGATTTCCAGGACAAATTTTGTTAAGTCCAGAGGCCCTTCCCCTCTAAGGACTTCTCTGGCTTCCATCTTTTCAGAAAAAACTCCCACGGCATTCCCGATGAGCTGACCACCATTGCTTAGGATGACAGAATTGCTGATCTGAAGGTCACCACAAATATCTTGCAGGGATTGGGCTAAAATGCGTGAACGTCTTAAGCAGGGCGTGTTTGTCCAATCATGAATTCTGAGATCAAAAACGACACTTTTGATTTTTTTCTTTTGAAGCGAAGATTTGATTTCATTTATCAGTTCAACAGATAGATTTTTAGGATACTCATAATTTTTGCACCTGCATAGGACGAGATCTGATGACAAAAGAAGGGGGTACAAGACAAACGGAATTTTTTCCTCGAGAGATCCAATAGAAAATAATCCCGCTTTTTCCGTCCCTATTGATGCAGGTTTTGTCCTGGGACCTTGGGGATGCATATTTTTCCAGAAACAAGGTGTTTTTGGCTATCTCAGAGTTTCTACAGCTTTTTTATTATCGCTGGTTTTAATAACAAGCAGGACTTTGCCCACTCCTGCGGCTGATCCGTAGCAATAGTCAACATCGATCACAGCATTGCCGAGGAGTGCCCCTATTTCTGACCCGGCTCCAATGCGGTCTTCAACAAGAACGGTTACAACGGGATTGGTTTTGATTTGATACCCCAGAATTTTTAGGTATTTTTCAGCTTTTGTGTTATCCGATGTAACCATGAGGAAAACGCCTTTTTTCCCCTCTGAAAACGCATTCAGCGCTCTGAGATTGACTCCTGCATTAGCTAAAGTTCCCAGGACTCGTCCCAGGATTCCTGGCTCGTTAGGTGTTATCACGTGGAGTTCTGAATCTTGCTTGACCTCATTCACTTCTTTCCTCCGCTAAGTCAAGAATTATATCAAATTAAGTTATTAATAAAAAGAAATTGATAAAAACAACTTCATGAGCCACTTCCTTGCCAATACGATTATTTTGGGGTGGAGTGAGTTGGCTTGGCTTGAGTTTTTAGGAAAAATCCATACAATGGGGGAATGAAAAGGCTTGCGGTCATTGATAATGCGATAGACCATTCCACATATAATCCGATTCGACATTGGAAGATTTGTCTTGAAACAGATTTTGATATATTCAAGGCCACTTCTCGTCAATTCCCTGACACTCGAGATTTCACCCATATCATTCTCACGGGTTCTGAGGCCTCCATCTTGCAAAGGGAGAAATGGGTATACGATGAAATCGATCTCGTGAAAGAAGCTGCAGAGAGGGGGGTAGCTCTCCTTGGGAGTTGTTATGGACATCAGCTCCTTGCAGTTGCCTTAGCCGGTCCTCATCATGTCCAGAGGTGCGCAAATCCTGAAATCGGATGGATTTCCATCACAATCAATCGAGAAGATGATTTTCTTGGAGATGAACGATCCGCATTTTGTTTTTCTTCTCATCTTGATGAGGTGAAAGAATTATCTGATGAGTTCCTTGTGTTTGCCTCTTCAGATCTATGTAAAGTGCAGGGATTTCGATTAAGGAATCAACCCATTTGGGGTTTGCAAATTCATCCGGAGATGAATATGAACGAGGCGAAGTGGTATCTTAAAAAGCGTGTTGAGAACAAACACGAACCTTTGCAGCTCTTCCAGGTCGCCATGAATTCCCAACCCAGGGATTCCGGCCTAATCCATCAAGTTGTCAAAAATTTCCTAGGCTAAATCTTCAATGTCGCTTCGGGTATGTCTAATGGGAAATAAGACAAATTAATCGGGAGAGTTATAAGAGCTAAGAAGTCTGTTGAAGAATGCGTGAATCCTTTCTTCGAATTTGAACCTCGAGAATTCTTGAGATTTTTTTTGAGCATTTTCACCCAGATTCTGGACAAGCTCTTCATCTTGGAATAACTCCAGAGAATAGTGCAAGAGCTCAGCTTTGGATGTGACTCTGAAACCGTTGATGCCATGATCCACGATCTCTCTCAGGCCACCCCCGTCATAAACGACAGGAACCACCCTATTTTGCATGGCTTCAACAGCGGTCATGCCGAAATGTTCTATTTCCGACGGGTCTGTATGCGTCAGTCCGCATAGGTGCCAAAACAATGTTGATTCCTGGTACAAAGATTTTAGCTCTTTGAGCGGAATATTGACTTTCAATTGAATGTTTTTATCTGGATTTTGGGCGACAATTTTTTTCAATCTCTGAAGATAAGGATTCTTTGTGTCACTTCCTCCGACCAGCTTGAATGCCCACTCTTCTGTGACCTTTGGGTATTCATGCTTTAGCTTCAGGAATGTCTCCATCATTTCCTTTTGTCTTTTTGTGCCTTCCACTTCGAATCTAGCCACAGAAATAATCGTTTTCTTTTTTTGCATTTTCTGTCTCCCAGGTTCCATATCAACGGGAGGATAGACATGCTCATGCGGAGTGAGATCCCATTTTTTCTTGATCCATTCAGCGGTATATTGACTGTTATGCATGATATGCGTGTATTGATCGGCATAAAAATAAGTCTTAGGTCTTCGTTCTGGGAAGTGACAAACCAACACGGAAATATTCGATAACGGGTATACCATTTCATTCATGCTGTTATTGACAAAAATATCGTAGTTCCCGCTCTCTTTGCTTATCAGGTAAAATGGATTTTCTTCATCTTTTGAAATACATGCAGGATCAAGATGAAGACCATTTTTCTGTTCAAAATAGGGGAGTTTGATGATTTTTATCTCACAATAGGATAAGTCGAGATTATACCAGTGCATAAAATGGGAATGACTGACTTCTTTGTTAGAGATGATCGTGATATCGAATTGATCCTGAAGCGCGGAAATCAGGGACAAACCATATTTTTGTGCTCCGCCAATAAAGTGAAACGCATGGTCATAGATGCCCAACTTGGGTTTGCGCAAATTCAGAAATACTTCAGCTTGTAGCAAACAGTTGTATGCCGCTTGAATCCCTTCCGAACGTGATATCCTTTTTATTTCAGCCAAAAACTCTGGGAAAGCTGCATGAGGTTGAAGCTTAAGATTCTTTAATTGTGTCAGCAAGTTGTTCCCTTATATATTTTCTTTTTCGGGTTTATCCGGAGAAGTATCGGTTCTGTGCTGAACGAGATTTGCATCAATTTCCTCGAGTTTTTTTGAAATGACATTCAGATGGACCTCACATTCCCCGATCCTTTCTTCGATGTGGCTTATTTTTTCATGATACTTTTTCTGGTGAATTATCAAATTCTGGTATAAAGCAATGCACTTTTGATTGAATGCCTTTTGCTTGTCCATAATGAGAGTGATGTAAGATCTGGTCATTCTTAACAGGATTCGTTTTATCCAAACAACAGGTTTTCCGATTAATCTTCTATGAGATGTGATGGACGTTTTATCTGGAACAGGGTCGACAGATTTGTTTAAAAAGGAAATATATTCGTCCATTTGTGATCCCAATTCCTTTTCCGAAAAATTTTTTAGATCAGAAGGAAACTCTCTGTCTATTTCCTTTTTGACTAATTCTTTCAAATCACGGACCTCTTCCTTTTTTTTGTGAAACTCGTTTTTCATTTTTTTTATTTCTTTTGCGATGTTTTTTTCCATTTCCTTTTTTGCCAATTCGGGCGCTGTTTTGATTTTATAATCAATTTTTGAACATTTCAAGATAGATCAAGAATGGAGGACATCTTAAGGGAAAGGAGATTTTTCACTTGGCTCATAGTTATTCCTTCAATACAACGAGGCTCACTGAATAGGCAATTTTGTGAACACGGACTGCAAGAAAGACCTAGCCGAAGCGCCTCGTGATTCGTCCCCCTAGGTTTAAAGCGTTGATATTCTCCAGGCCCGTAGAATCCTACAACGGGAATCCCAGCAGCGGTTGCGACATGCAGGGGACCAGAGTCATTTCCGATAAAAAGTTTGCAGTGCTTGAGAATGGCCGCCATCTCTCGTAATGTGGTTTTTCCGGCCAAGTTGACCGTTTTCCTCTCTTGCAATCCCCCTTCTATCCGAAGGGCTAAATCTTGTTCGTCTTTTGCTGCTAGAATCAAAACAAAAACTTTGTAAGTATCCTGCAGCCACCGGCCCAATTCGATGAAACGATGTGAGGGCCAGCGGCGGTAAGGCCAAGCTGCTCCAGGAGCAAAAGCGATAAGCCCATCCGTCTGTGCGATACCATATTTATTCAGCACGTTTTGGGCAAACTGTTTATCTTCCTGGGAAGTCCATACTTCCAACCGTGTGTCGTTAGGCGTCGCCCCAAGAAATCGCAAAATGTCCAGTTGATGTTCCACTTCATGTTTTGGATTGCCTCTGACCGGTCCTTCAGTTATCAAGCGGTCCAGGTCCTTCCAGCCATAGCGCATTTGTTTTGAGGATATTGCTTTGTAGGCGACACGATGGGCAGCGCCGCTGGCATACATGAGAATCAGAGATGCTGCTTGGCAGGGCTCTTCATTCCAACGGGTTGATATGGCCATGTCCAGTTGATGTTTCCAAAAATTGTGCTTGGCTGTAAGGGAGGCTTGTATCCACCAACGCGGAGAACCCCGGAGGTATGTTTCCCTTTTTTGAGCCGGTCCCCAGTCATACGGGAACACGTCATCAACATAAGGACATTTTTCTACCAGATTGAACATTCTCGGCTGAACGGCAAGACCTATCCAAGCCTTTGGAAAATACCGTCGTAGTTCACGAAGGAAAGGACTGGATAATACAACATCGCCGATGTCGGCAAGTTGCAAGACAAGCATCCGTTGCATGTGTTGAGAATGGAATGTGGATTTTTTACGACGTCGACCCTTCAAGAAGAAATAGGTATCAAAAATGATCTTATGAAGGGAATGAGGTGTGAAACCTATGAGTTTTTTGTAGATTTTCACAGGTATTTGTATGAAGAATTTAGGTCGCAACAAGATCCGAACGAAAACAACAAGTTTTCCCAGTGTCAACCACCTTTTTGCCCTGCGAACGAGTTCGTCTAAACAGGCCTTGTGATGAGTTTTGTCTGGAGATCGGAAAGGCTTTGCTGTTTCTGCGATTTTGTTGAGTATCTGTTCGATGGAATCTACCGATTGGGAGAGCTGAAATTTTCTGTCAACAGTGCTCCTTGCACTCATGCGGATGGATTCCATGAGCGTAGTTTCCTCGATCAAACGCTGGATTTTTTCGGCACATGCGTCAGGATTGTCCTTCGGATACAGCAATGCATTGGCTCCATCTTCGAGGATTTCAGATTTACTGGCTGTCGATGTGCTGACAATGGCCATTCCGGAGGACATCGCTTCCAACAATGCTCTGGTTGATGATTCCTCTGCATGAGAGGGGGAAACAAATATGTCATGGGAATGGTAAAGATCCGGCATCTCTTGTTCGGGAATGAAGCCGACGAATTCCAGTGCTTTTATAATCCCGAGTTTATCCGCAAGATCCCTAAGATGAGCCACATAGCATGGTGCAGATATTTCATCTCCTGCGATGGTCAATGACAAGGGATTCTCTACATATCTGCGGTTGAGGAGAAACAAGGCTTTTAAGGCATCCTCAATTCCTTTATCCGGGTGAATTTGTCCCACATACAATAAACGATTAGGTTTTTGATTCTTTATTTTGTTATAAGGAAAGCGGTTCATATTGACGCCGCAAGGAATAACAATGGTATCAGGCGTTGTTGTATTGAATTCAAGAGCCAAATTTTTTAGATAGCTGTTGGCAAAAACCGAATAAGCTGAAGGAAGCGGCTGCTGGGGTGATAAAAGCTTGAAACGAGTTGTGAGGTATCGGAGGATCCGGAATCCTTTTTCTCCTTTTGGCCATAACTGGTGCCATTGGTCTTTTTCACGAGTAACAAACCAGTTGTTAGCATAGTAAAAACAAGCGGGTAGATCCATTTCCGTAGCCAGGGAATAGAGTGAAAGAGAAACATAGGAGAGATTGAAGAAGAAACAAATTTCTGGCCTAAAATCAAGGCACGTTTTTTTAAAGACTGTCTGGTTGACCAATTCCTTAAGAAAAACATCCTTCCAATCCGCTGAATCCTCGAAGTTTATCGTTAGCATCCGGTGTGTGCTGTTGTCTATTTGTGTCTTTTTTAATCCATAAGCGCTGGTAAGCACTTGAATCTGGTGTTGACGATTTTTCAAGGATTCGACTATATCCTGATAATCCATCTCGTAGCCCCTTTTGTGATAGGGGGGATAGAGGTTGGAGATAAAAAGTATCCGCATCGTTTTGAGATAAACTTATCATACTCAAAACTAAGCCGTCAATTTAAGCTCTCAAATACATTTTCTTGAGGGGCATCAAATGCTTGTTCTTGGCTTGTGAATAATCCAGGTTAAATTGAAGGTGAGAGTTTTTTTTGGTAGGATATTCAGGATCGAGACCATGAGCAAAACTCATATGCTTGATATCACAGAAAATTTTTCGAATCAAAAAATAACTTTTTTTGAAGATGTCATGCCAATCATGCTGCTGGGTTAGCGGTGGAAAAAATGGGGACCGCTTCCGTATCGAAGACTGAACTTAATCGCACACTTATGCTCTTTTTTTCTTGACAAATAGGAGTATTTATAATTTATTATAAATAAATCATTTATGATTTTCACTCTATTGCCGAAAGGAGGCAGGGATGAAAAACAAAAAATTAGTCTTTCTCGCTTTGGGGATCCTTATCTTATTCACTTTAAGTACTTTTGCAGAGACCAAAAAGTTAGAGGAGATCGGAAGGTACACCTTAGTAAGGATCAAAGGGCAAGTCCCGACAGAAGAGGTCATGAAAACCCTGTTGGAGAAATATGCAGCAGATATCAAATATGGTTTTGATCTAGCCGGCTACGGAGATCTCTTCCTCCCCTTTATGGATCAGATAAAGGAATCTGCCTTTAAAGAAAAGGAGATCGCCATAGGGGACAAATTTATGTGGATGCTTTTTCGGTCTCGTGGCAAGGTTAAGGTTGTCGAGGACCTCGAATGGGCAGGAAAGGAAGCCCTCCCCGTTTTTTCTTTCACCGTGGTAAAGGGATACATGCACTATGAAATTGTCATGCCCAAACCCTGTGGTAACATTTCTCTTTTAAAGGTCGAAGAGATTATTCCCGATGCTGTTTGTGACATTCAAGTTGAACCTGAGAAAGCCAATATCAATGACCCGATATCTGTGGATATGAGCGGCTCGCAACATGCCAAATCCATGGAGGTGGAAGTTTTTAACGCGGAAGGCAAAAAGATAACGACTAAGACCCTTACTCCCGATTCTCCCAAATGGCAAACCAAGTTCGACAAGCCAGGCGAGTATGTTTTTAAAGCTAAGGCCTTCAATATCAAAGGTGCACCATCCACAAACCCATGTGATGCCAAGACTTATATCAATCATCCCCCCACCTGCCAGCTCACCCCCACACCAGCAGAGGATTATATAACAAAACCGTTCATTTTTGATGCCACAGGTTCTGCCGATTCCGATGGAGAAGTTGTAAAGGCTAATTTCGAGATTGCTGACGAAACAGGGAATGTTGTGGATACACACGCCACAGATAAACCTTTCAATTGGGAGATGATTTTCGATACTGCAGGGCTTTACACGATAACGGTTGTCGTAACAGATGATTTCGGAGCCATGTCCGAACCCTGTAGGGCCGAGATCAACGTCAAGGAGAAAAAGCTTTATGTCTTAGCCGATGTTGGGTTGTTGCAAGCAAAGGGCAGTCATGGCCCGTATATCGACGCACGTCTGGGAATCGCCCTCATACTCCCCTCAAACTTCAGCCTTTTCTTGGAAGGAGGAGGAGCTTTAGCCATGAAAGACGAACCCTGGAAGTCCTTCATGTTGCTCAATGCAATCTTGAACTACAACTTTGATCCTGTATACGTAGGTGCCGGATTGGGATTCAACACCCAAGTGAGAGTGGATCGCGAGCAGACCGATGTTTTTCTCCTCGGGAATATCGGTGTTAACATCTTCAATAACTACACGACCATCGGTTCCATCTTCTTCGAAGGGCAAGGACCCATCGGAGAAGAACGATCCTTTTCCAAACATCACAAACTCATTCTTGGATTCCGGTTGTTGTTCTGATTTAGGAGATCTTCTAGAAGACATTTAAAAAGGCCAGGTATGAATTCCTGGCCTTTTTTATTTCTGGTGTTTTCCATTTTGTTGGCTCATTATAAGTCTTTATTTCCACTAGGTATTCCCGAAGCGACATTGAAGATTTAGCCTTTCTGATTCAACTTTCGAGGGGATCCGATGAAATCGGACCTGAGGACTGTGTGAGCACTGGATAATCCAAACAGCAGGGTTAAGAATAGCTCAGGACATATTGGTGTGAGAAAGAACTAGCGTGCGCAGTTCCGCAAGGCCTAGAAAGTTGATGAGGGTATGCCTCGGGGAAATAACAGACGTTTTATTCGATAAATTTCCCGAGCTTGGATATTTCCTCGTTATAATATTTCCGGTAAAGAATTTCCCATTCCCGGCTTCCTTCTTTGATAGCCTTTTTTTGGGATTGGATTTTTTCTATAGCTCGTTGGTCAATCAAGTCATACAACTTGACTTCATCTTCGATGCTCCGCACTATACTCAGTCTGATCTCATTCGATTCATCTAGAAATTCGACTTCTTCATCCTCGAATAGATAATCGAGGACCTGGCGGGCCAAAAAGTTTATTTTTTCTCGCGAAAACCGTATGCTCACAGAATTAGCTTCCTTTCTTTTGCGAGTTTTGTCTTGATCATTCGAAACATCGTTTGGTACTCGATGTTATCTTTCCGGATTTTTTCCATGTGCTGACTTAGAATTTCCCTTACCTCCTGATCGAGTTTATCTTCATTTTGGAACTCTTCTAGGATCAAATTTTCCAATTTTTCGATAAGTTTATTCTTTTTTTCTGCGATGATTTTTTCTTGTTTCAAAAGATTGCGCACGATGACAAAAGCCATATGCTCAATTTGACTTTTGGTTAGTCTCATGTCCCCAATAAAATACACTACCTTTAACTAAAATTCAAGAATAAACCAAGACATGTTCGAATTTCTCGTTGAGGGAATGAGAAATCGGGACTTTATAGAGAGGTGTTTTTCGAGTCAAAAACGAGGAAAGGATGCAGAGAGTTGTTTCCGGCCTTTTTTGTGGCAAAAGCTAGGAGTTTCCCATGGGAGTCAAAAATCCTAAAAATGTCCGGCTTTTTTACATGTTCAGAGGTTGCATCTTCATCGGAGGAAAAAGAAACGGACACAGAATCTGGGAAAAAATAGCTGCCTGATCGAACAAGGCTTGCAGTGCTGTCATTCACGACGATTTTTGGCAGTTCCGGCAAAAGGTCTTCTATCGGATGGAAAAATTGACTAGCCTGGCCCAACGAAAACATTTTTTCGATTTTTTCCAATGTATAGGATTTGCTTATGTGGTACTCTCCTATCTCTGTCCTTTCAAGCTGATCAAGGTGTGCCCCGCATCCCAACTTTTGTCCAAGATCCTGTGCAATGGATCGAATATAGGTTCCAGACGAGCATTTAACATCGAAGTCCATATAAGGAGGGCAATAGTTTTTCAGCCTGAAATAATGAATGATTACTTTATTCGATTTCAATTTGTATTCTTTTCTGCTGCGAACCCGCTTATAAAGGGCCTCGCCTTTATATTTTTTTGCTGAATAGGGTGGAGGGACCTGCTCAATCTCTCCTCGAAATGTTTTCATGTTTTCGAGCAGAAAATTTTCTTCTGGATATCTTTTTGATTCTTTCGATACAGGTTTCCCCTCTGAATCATAGGTATCGGTGGCAATCCCCAGTCTTATCCGTCCTTCATAGGTCTTAGCTGAGTGCAAATAAAATGGGAACAGCCTGGTAGCCTTCCCTACGGCGACGAGTAATAGACCTGTTGCTAAGGGATCAAGGGTGCCAAAGTGCCCAACTTTTTTTATGCCCAAAATTATTCTGATGCGGATAACAATATCATGAGAAGTCATCCCTTTGGGCTTATAGACAAGAATAAGGCCATCCATGATGCGATTTAGGGGGGAGTATTAGGAGATTTTGGTGTCTGTTAGGAGCTCGCGAACCTTTTTTGGGATGTCCTGAATCAGCTCCTCATGCTTTCCTTTGACAGTAAATCCAGCAGCATGGCGATGTCCCCCTCCTCCAAAATACTCGGCTATTTCAGCCGCATTGGCCGATCCTTTCGACCGAAGACTGACACGAAATGTATCTTCGGCCATCTGTTTAAAAAATAAAACCATCTTCACACCCTTGATGGATCGAGTCAGAGTCGTAATATCTTCCGTTTCGATTTCTTTGAGATTCAATTTGTCGAGGTGTTCCTTGAACATCGTGATCACTGCAACATCTCCTGTTTCGTTCATTTGTAAAGTTGACAGGACGTAGCCAAGAAGTTTTATTTTTTCCGGAGGATTATTGTTGAACAGATGTTCCGAGACTTTTATCGGATTTGCTCCATGCGAGACGAGCTCGGAACAAGCTTTGAAGGCCTCAGCGTTGGTGTTTGAAAATTGAAAAGATCCTGTATCAGAGACAATTCCGCAATATAGATGGCTGGCAATATCAGGGGTTATTGGGGCATCTAATTTTT
>Ga0114930_10000607_pt1 | contig 36986 bp, 21 predicted proteins | sample AnhtaG_FD_87300 | JGI IMG/M metagenome (GOLD analysis project Ga0114930, IMG submission 87300) | Deep subsurface microbial communities from Anholt, Denmark to uncover new lineages of life (NeLLi) - Anholt_01485 metaG | ecosystem: Environmental > Aquatic > Marine > Oceanic > Sediment | place... | reverse complement strand
CCCAGAGCGTGGACATCGATTACGATTACGAGCACGAGCACGAGCACGATGGCGATCCCTGTCTTGCTCCGTTTCTTGCCGCCTGAGGTGGGTTTGCTCGTACTTCGCCCCGTGAACGCTTACTGTTCAATCCTCAACGCGAGCCACGCCACGAACCGTTGAGCATTGGGCGTTGAGCGTTCGATATTCAGTGTTCCCCCAACGCAGACGAGGATGCTCAGAAGCTCCTTGGTGTCTTCGTGTCTTGTTGGCCGAGACCGGAAGTCACGGGCCTGGCTTGGCCCTGTCTTCGCGGGGCGCGGTGAGGTCATAGCAGTAGACCGAAGCGCCGGCCGCGTCGAACGAATCGACCCGCGTTCCGAACCCGTCGAGCAGCTCGACGAAGGGAACGATCTCGCCACGGTAGTCGTACACCAACGGAACCCACATTCGTTCTCTTGCGCACAGTTCGGGCAGGTGCTCCTCGAGGAAGGCCGCCATCTGTTCGGGTTTCGTCGTCAGTTCGCTCTCATGGAGGCAGTCCGCATCGTCGAAGTCGAATCGTCTCTTGGCGAAGGCGTAGGAATACCCCTCTTGACGCCGGAGGTAGAGCCCATCGCCCGGTTGCCAGTGGTCCTGGGCGTACTCGAGCACCCGGTGCAGCTCGTGATGGGACTTGGGGCGGATGGCCGTGCGGACGGCCTGGGAACATGGCGAGGCCGCGAGCAGGATGAGCAGCAGTAGGGCCACCCAGGGCGCCCGGCCGCGCAACGCGGCCATCGTGAACGCGATGCCCTCGGCCACGAGGATCATCTGGCACGGGACCAGGAACAGGATCATGCGCCCGTGAAACGGGTACAGCTCGAAGGCGGAAACGAACAGGGCGGCGAAAACGGGCAGCGTCAGCAGCCAAAACGCGCGTTGGTTCCTCAGAAACAGCGAGAGACAACCTACCAGGAACGCGAACGCGGCCAGTCCCGGCAGGTCGAATCCACCGGTCATGTTGAAGAACATGAAGAAGCGCGTCTTGAACCAGCGCAACTCCTCGAAGGACGTAGGCGGCAGCGGCATGAAGGCGTAGCCGAAGTGCCAGTAGTCGTCCAGATACGACATCGTGGGGGCGTTGCGGACCGGCATCACGCACACGAGCAAGAGCACGACAAAGCTGGCGCCCCAACAAGCATAGGCCGGCAACAGGCGCAGCAGCCGTTTGCCGTCGCGCTGCGCGAGGCTGCGAACGCCCTGGACCACCGCCATGGCGGCCAGCGCGAACAGCGCGGGGAACGAGACCCAGATCGCCGCCGCACCCGCCAGCCCCAGGCCCACACTGCGCAGCCACGAGACCGTGTCGCGGTCCTCGGTGTCGAGCGCCAGCCACGTGAGAAGCAGCACGACCGCTACATCCATCGCGTAGGGTTTGCACTCCGCCGCGTAGTAGATCGCGTGGCCCGCCAGACCGAACAACGCCAGACCCAAAACCGCCGACAGCCCCGTGGTCACCCGGCGTGCCACGAGATAGAAGACGTAGAGCGCGAGAAGGCCCGCGAGAATGGACGGCAAGCGGACCGCATACTCGGTGGGACCGAAGAGGACGGTGGCCAGCTTGGTGAGGAGCAAGTAGCCGGGCGGGGCCACTTGGCCGTGGTCAAGAAGCCCCAGGAGCTCCCGTGCGGAGCGTTCGACGATGTTGAGGGCGAGCTGGGCCTCGTCCAGCCATAGGGGCCGGTAGAGCAGGTACTGGGCCAGGCGGGGGATTGCGGCGAGGGCGATGAGAACCCACGGCAGGGCCTTCGGGGCGTAGTCGCGTCCGTCGAAACCCCGGATGCCGTCCCATGTGCGTGAGAGCGCGTCCAACCGCTGCCCCTTGCCGGCCTTAGTCCGTCAGCCGGAACCAGACGATGGCGAAGAAGGCCTTCAGGCCGTCCCGCCACGTGACCTTCTTGCCTTCCTCGTAGGTCCGGCCGTGATACTCGATGGGCACTTCATAGACCCGCCAACCGCGCTTGGCCACCTTCGCGGTGATCTCCGGCTCGAATCCGAACCGGTCCGAGCGGATCGTGATCGACTCGAGCACGGTTTTCCTGAAAACCTTGTACCCCGTCTCCACGTCGGTCAGGTTCAAGTTCGTGAATATGTTCGAAAGCAGCGTCAGCAGCCTGTTGCCGACGGCGTGCCAAAAGAACAGCACGCGATGCGGTCCGCCAAGGAAGCGCGAGCCGTAGACCACGTCGGCCTCGCCCTTCAGGATCGGCGCCAGCAGCTTGCCGTAGTCCTGCGGGTTGTACTCGAGGTCGGCGTCCTGGACGAGGAGGATGTCGCCCGTTGCGGCCGCGAATCCGGTGCGTAGAGCGGCCCCCTTGCCCCGGTTCGTCTCGTGGTGGAGCACACGTACGTCCGGCTGGCGTTCGGCGAGCTCCGCCAGCGCCTCGGCCGTCCCGTCCGTCGACCCATCGTTTACCACGATGATCTCGGCGTCTTGGGCGGCGGCCCGGACACGGGCTACGATGCCGGCCACGGTGCCGGCCTCATTGTAGGCTGGGATAATGATTGAGAGCTTCATGGTTTCGCGGGCGTTCTCGGGACATCGTGGGGTATCCCCTACCCTCCCGCGTTGTTATACTGTGCCGGTCCGTGCGATGACAAACAGCCGCGTCGCAAGACCTGCGAGCCGCGTCGCACGACCTGCGAAACAACGGGGACCTTTGTATGGCCAAGACGGGTGCAGTGAGGCTGGCGTTGTTGGGCGCGGGCGCCCGCGGCGAGCTCAATCTCGGCTGGCTGGCGCGTAAGCATCCCGAGGAGATGTGCTTTGTGGCCGTAGCCGAGCGCGACGCGGAACGCCGCGACAAGTTCGTGCAAGATTTCGGCGTTGCGAAAGAGAACGCCTTCGAGGACTGGGAAAAGCTGCTGGACCGTCCGCCCGTGGCGGACGCCCTCGTGATCGCCCTCCCGTGCCGCCTGCATTACCCCGCCACCCTCGCCGCGCTGCGGGCCGGCTACCACGTCCTGCTCGAGAAGCCCATGGCCCATTCGGCCGGCGAATCGGCGCACCTGGCGCGCGTCGCCCAGGAACAGGGCCGCGTTCTGGCCATTGCCCTGCAGTGCCGCTACAACCGCATCTACTCGGAAGTGAAGGCGGCGCTCGACGCGGGCCGCATCGGCCGGGTCATGAACATCGACTGCGCCGAGAACATCGGCTATTGGCATTTCATCATGAGCTACGTGCGCGGCATGCACAGCTACTCGCCGACTTCGCACTCCTTCCTGCTGGCCAAGGGCATCCACGACACCGATCTCCTGAACTGGTTTGCCGGCTCGCGCGCTACGCGCGTGTCGTCCTTCGGCCGGCTGTCGTTCTTCACCGAAGACAACGCCCCGCCCGGCGCGCCCAAGCGGTGTACGGACGGCTGCCCGGTGCAAGAGACCTGCGAGTTCGACGCGGTCAAGCAGTACCTCCGGCCCGGGCGTCCGTCGATCCCGCTGTCCCTGTTTCGCGGCATGTCGCTGCGGGCCGTCCTCGATTACTGCAGCCAACCGCGGTTCCGCACGCTGGCCTCGACGGTCGTGCGCGACATCAGTGAGCCGAGTGTGATGAAGGCGTTGCAGGAAGGGCCGCACGGCCGGTGCGTGTTCCACTCCGACAACGACGTCGTCGATCATCAGACCGTGCACATCGAGTATGAAAACGAGGTGACCGTGTCGTTCTCGCTGTCGGCGTTCAGTCTGATCTGGGAACGGACCTGCAACTTCCACGGGACCCAGGGCGAGATCCGCACCGACGATTTCTCCGGGCACTTCGAGACCCGCACCTTCAACCCGGCGCGTAGGCGCAAGCGGCGCATTCCGTATCACGGGCTGTTTCACGGCGGCGGCGACGAGGCGCTGCTGCTCGAGTTCGCCAAGGCCGTGCGGCGGGGCAACTCGGACGGCATGCTGACGCGCGTCGAGAACGCCCTCGAGAGCCACCTGGTCGGCTTTGCCGCCGAGGAGGCCCGTCGCTCGAACGCCGTCGTCGACATGGCGGCCTTCCGGCAACGCGCGCAGGAGGCCGCAACGGCGTTGGCAACAGCCAGCGCTTGAGGGGTGTTTTGGAGCAAGGTGGAGGGGAGACGCGGGGCGGTGTCGCCCAGTTCGTCCTCACACGCGCGGGATGTCATTGCGAGGAGGGCTTCAGCCCGACGCGGCAATCCCCTCCGCCAACGCGGTCAGCCACGACCCGGGGGATTGCTTCGTCGGGCTGAAGCCCTCCTCGCAATGACAGGTTGAATAGCCTGCCTGACTTGCCCTGGAAGGCGACGCGTGCCTCGAAGGACGGCTGCGGCCCCCGGCTACCGGGACTGGTTCATGTAGACCAACCCCCAACTGCACGCGTTGGCGAGGCCCTTGGTGTCGATGTAGACGGGCGGATCATCCTGCCATTGGGGGTCGATGGTCCCCGTGGCGTAGAACTTGGCCGCGGCATCGAGAAAGCGCTGTGCACGAGAGTACTTGTACGCATACGCCAAGGCGTCCGCCATCACCAGCGCCCAGTTGTTGATGTCGAGATAGCTGGGATCGCTGCCGTCGAGCACGAAGTCGTAAGGGTGGGCGGCGCGTCCCGGTTGATACTCTCTCATGACGGCGTCGATCACGAAATCGCCGTAGACCTCGAGCGCGGCCGCGATGCCGTATTCGTCGTCCAGGCCGTATTCCTCGCAGAAATCGAGGTACCGTCCCAAGGTCCAGAGCACTTGGCTGAACATGAACATGCGCAGAAAGGCCCCGGAATGGGCCGCGCCAAACGCGGCCGGGTCGGTGACCCAACCCTTGCCCGACAGGTCGGCGGTGTTGCGCACGATGGGCTCCAGGTGTTCGAGCCACCGGGCGTCGCCGGTCTGTCGATAGCCCTCGATGTAGCCGAAGATGAGGTTGGCCCGTTCCCGCTGGAGGAGGGGGTCCCAGAACTCGACGGGATCGGTCCACGTGCTCCATTGCGAAAGGCTGACCATGGCCTCGAGCCCCTCGAGGGCCACGTCGCGGAAGCGCGCCTCACCCGTCAGGCAGTAGCCCAGCAGGAGGCCCGGCACGCCGAAGAACAGGTCGATGGAGGGCGAGTTGCTGTTTCGGTTGGGGTTGGTGTTGCCGGGTTCGTCGTGTTGGCTGTGGCCGAAGTAGGCGCCGTGCGCCCAGTGCTGGACGCCCTCATCAGGGATGTGGAGGAAGTCGATATCGGCCACGTGCCAGGCCGCGGGCCGCGCGAGATCGAACCAGGCGAGGTCGCCCGAACGGCATAGCTGCACGAACATCCCGTGGAGGAACCAATACTTCAGGTTCATCTGCCCGGCCTGGTTCTCGCCGAACCCCTCGTAGTCGAGCGGCACGTCGCCGTAGTCCTGCCAGCCGTAGAAGTTGTACCGCTCGATGGCGGCGCGCAGCGTCGCGTTGCCGAAGTTGGGGTCGTGGATGGCCGGATCGAAGTCGGGGTTGGGCTCGAAGGCCACCCGCACGTAGCGCTCATACAACGGCCACCGCCCGAGGTCCGCGGCCGGCGCCTCGCCCAGCACCCCTGCGGCGGCGTACCACGAGGGCGGCGCCATGCCGAGCAGCGGCTGATTGAATGCCGCGGCCAGGCCCTCACTGTGCTCGGCGCTCGCGGCATCCAGGCCGAAATGGAACAGCACGCGGTGCGTCTTCTCCTCGCCGACGCGGAGGTTATGGCGAAACTGCCCGCCGTTGGGGAACAGGCCCACGCTGAGCAGGCCGTCCGGCGAGGCCACGATCTCCTTGGGGAAGTTCTGCCAGAAATCCCGTACCGCCACGGTTACGCGCGGCTGAGACGCGCCGCTGCGGTAGGCCGTCATCCAACCGAGCGCCTGCGCGCCGGTTACGCCCGCGCCCAGGTCCGCGCCCGTGATCGCGAAGCCCGGCGTCGTGCAGTAGGACTGGAGCCGCGGCGCCGCCGACGCCTCGTGCCCCGGCCAACCCACCAGCCCCACGTAGGCGTCCCAATGGTCCGTGCCGCTGGCGTCCTGGTACAGCCGCACCGCGCCCGTCGGCGAGTCGACGTCCACGTCGCGCTCGGAGATGACGTGCAGGGCCGCGTCCGTGCTGCGGAGCCGCAGATTCAGTTTCAGGTCGCCGATGTAGACGCTGTTCAAGGCGCCTTGGTTGTGGGCGTTGGCCGGTTGCCCCTCGTCGGTCTCGGTGATCGGGTGGTTGTTCTCGACCGTGAAATCCACACGCACGTCGCAACGCCCCGCCACAAAACGGAGCCGCGCCGTGAAATCGAGCACGGCCCGCCCCGAATCGTCCACAATGCTCCCCTCGACCGTGATGACCGCGCTCAGCGGCCCGGTGCGTTCCAGGGCGACGCGCGTGGCGCGCGGCGTCAGGTCCGGCGAGCCGTCGCCGACCACGTCGGTGGTCCCCATCGGGTCGTAGTGAATGGCCTCCGTCGGCGAGCGGGACTCGAGCAGGGCGTGTCCCGCGATTGTGACTTGGTTGATGAGGTTAAAGCCGCTGGTCGTATCGAGCCCGAACAGCGCCGCGCCCGTGTCCACGGTCAGGACGCCCGCAGACGGCGTGTCCACGGCGATGGCCGTCGCCGGGGCAGGGCCAGGCCCGAGCGCATCCAGTTGGACCGTTTGCGTCGCACCGGCCTCGACGGACGCGAGATAGCCGACCAGGACCCACTTCACGGTGGCCGAGCCGTCGGCCGGGTCGCCGCCCCAACGGGCCAGCGCCTCGAACTGGGCCGGAATGGGCGTCCCGCCCTCATCGGACAGCCTCAGGGCGGACACGTCCCTGACGTCCCAGGTGCGCGGCAGCGGGATGCCGAAGCTCACATATTCCCCCGCCCGGTCGAGGCCCCCTCGCTCGTGCACCTCGATGCGAACCTGGCCTTCACCTTCCCCTTCCCCTTCGCCTTCACCCTCACCTTCCCCTTCGCCCTCGCCTTCACCCTCGCCTTCACCTTCGCCCTCACCCTCGCCGCCGGGGACCACGTCGACCACGGCCTCACCGGTTACGCCACTGTGCGAGCCGGTGGCCATGACGATCGTGCCGCCCTCGGCAACGCCCGTCACCACGCCCTCGGCGTTCACAACGGCGACGCTCGGGTCGCCCGAACCCCACTCGAAGGCCGTATCCATCGGATCGCTCGACTCAGCCGACAGCGCCAGCGTCGCCCCCGCCTGGACCGTGGCCGGATTCGGCGTTACCGTAATGGTGACGGGCGGTTTGCGGCAGGCGCTCAGGAACGACAGCGCCGAAACAAGGAGCGCGAACGCGACCCCCGTTGAGAATCTGCCCATGACGCACCTCCCCGTCCGGATCCCTGATGCCAGAATGCCACCCTGCCCACGCCGCCCAGACCCGCGCCGAGCCGCGGCGCCCGAACCTGCGGCGGAATTCAGTATAGCACGGCTCTCGCGGGCGGTCTTTGGGACGGGGGAGCGGGTGCTCGCGCACTTGCCGTGCCCGGGCCGTGGAGCCCGGTTGGTCTCCATCTCCCTTTCCAACTTCATCTCCATCTTTCTTTGTCTCGATATCGCTTCGCGAACTCACCTTCTGAGCAAGCCCGAGATGACGAGTGACGATGGCGATTACGATTACGAGCACGAGCACGAGCACGATGACGATAACGAGTTCGGACGCGAGGACTGGGCGGGGTGTTCACTAACGCGGAGAATTGTGCTATATTAAGGAGGAAGCCGACAACTGACCCTGGCATGAAACGCGGAAAGGAGCGAAGCAATGGCGTACACAATCGCAAAGGTCGACATCTGGGTGGGGAGCATCGTGGACCGGCCGGGGGCCGTGGCCGAGAAGTTGGCGCCGCTGGCCGAGGCCGGGGCCAAGCTCGAGTTTGTGTTGGCGCGTCGCGACAAGGCCAAGAAGGGGCTCATTTTCGTCGCGCCCATCAAAGGGGCCAAACAAGCTGCGGCGGCCAAGAAAGTCGGGCTGAAAAAGGGTGCCGGGGTGGCCGCCTTGCGCATCGAGGGTCCGGACAAGGCGGGGCTCGGCGCCGACATGAGCGCCGCCTTGGGCGAGGCCGGCGTCAACATGCGCGGCATCTCCGCCGTGGCCCTGGGCCGCAAGAGCGTGTTCTATCTCGCCTTCGACAAGGCGCAGGACGCGGCCAAGGCGAAGCGGGTCCTGGCCAAGGCGCTCAAGTAGGCTTCTCGTCGCGATACGGGCGGAACGTCATCAGAAATGGCCTCCCGCCCGTTCTCTCTCTACCGGATGGCCGGGACAGTCCGGTGGCGGCCTGCGAGGGCCTGCGCGCTTCAGGCGATCGATCAGCGCCGGTGACGGCATGGCCTTGGTACCCAGAGTTGCCCCATCGAATGGCCTAACCAGTTGTCGTGAAAGAACGTAGGGTGTCATGAGCCGGTGTTGCAATTGTGTCAGTTTTCATCAATTTGACAATTGACCGGTCGTTGGTGTATGGTTTACGCGCATATGGTCTTTCTTGTCGAGGCGGTGCAGCGTGACCAAGGGCTGCCGCGCTTGGAAGTCGTCGTGGTAAGTGTCTGGCAAGAAAGCGTTTATTAGGTTTGGGCTGCCTTCCCCTTGGGATGGGCATCTTGTGCGCCAAGGTGTAGCGGACACCGCGGCCAAACCAGAGGCGGTGAAGATATGCAACCATCTGCCGTTCTCGTTGTTAGCGAAAGAAACAACAAAACTATGGCGCAGAAGCTGTCCGACGCCGGCATGGACCCGCTGGCGCCGGACCACATCGAGAGCGCGCTGGAGACGTTGCGCCACGAGGAGGTGGCCGGCATCCTGATCTCGTCTATGAACGCGGCCATCGACATCCTGGAGTTGGTGCTGAACGTGCGCGACGTCGACATGCAGATCCCCATCGCCGTAGTGGGGAAGCACGGCGTGTCCCGCGACGTCGATGCCTTAAGCCGCACGATGCCCAATATCCACATTATTTCCGATTCGGTCAGCCAGAACCGGGTGGTGAACCGCTTCAAGCAGATCACGCGGCAATACGCGCGCTGACGTCTTGGGTCGCCTTCCGGCAACCACACACAGCGAGGGCGAGAGCCCCGTCGAGCCGCCATCGCGGTTCAGCAGGTTTCTCGCCCTCGCTGTTTCTCGCTGAGCGGCGGGATCAGTGCAGGCAGTCGAGGGAGGCCTTCAGCCCCTCGACGGCGCCCGCGTCCGGTTTCCGCAGGCGCAGGCAGGCCGCCCATTCGGCGCCGCCCTGGGTCACTTTCAGCATCAAGGTGTTGGCGCCTGCCTTGAGCTGCACGGCGAACTTGTCCTCGCCGGGCTTGCAGCCGCGGCTGGCGTTGTTCGCGTGAACCACTTCGCCGTTGAGCCAAACCTTGACGCCGTCGTCGCTGCCGAGCTCGACTGTGGCCTCTTGCGCGGCGGGCACGCTGACGCAGGTCCGGAGATAGGCGACGCGGTTGGCGCCGCCCAGCACGACGTCAAGGCCCATCAGCCACGGCTTGTCGGGATAGGAATCCATGGGCATGACGGTCCACGTGACGCCCTCGGCCTTCGGGTCCTCGGGCGGGAACGCGACGTCGAACAGGTCGCCGCCGCCCTTGCCTTCCTGCGTATATGGCCCCGAGAGCTCCCACGCCACCACGTAGTCGTCGAATCGCTGGATGATGTCGAGGGTCTCCTGGGCCTGCTTGCGCACGTTATCGTCCGTCGTGGCGTCCAGGATCTGCTTGACCATCGCCTCGGCCTCGAAGCGATAGGCGCCGCTGATGGCCCGGGCGATCTTGAGGCTGGCGGCGACCGCCTCGGCGCGCACCGCTTCGTCGTCCAGATGCTTGCCGGCGAGCTGCAGCGCCCCCGGATGCTTGAGGTCGGCCAGCGCGCCCAGCACGGTCTTCACCTCGTCCGCCCCGGTCGCCATGCCCAGGGCCTCTTCGTAGCGGTGGATGGTGTCCGCCACGGGCCGATCGCTGGGTAGGGCCAGCAGGCGTACGTAGCCGCGCAGTGCCAGGACGCGCTGCGTGTTGTTCTCGACGGTCTTCGCGATGGCGAGCAGGTCATCGAGCGCGGCGATACTGGGCCATTGGGCGAGGGCCCGGACCGCCGCGTCCTGCACGGCCGCATCGCTGTCCTTGACGCCCGCGCGCAACGCAATCAGCGCCGCGTTGTCGCCAAGCTCACCCAGCACCTTGACCAACGAGACGCGCGCCTTGCTCTCGCTCGCGCCGGACAGACCGGCCAGCACGGCGGGACACCCCGCTTCGCCCGCCTTGCGGGCCACGGCCACCACGGCCTTCTCGGCCTTACCCCGTTCATCATCTTGCGCCTTGACCAGGAGATCCACGAGGGCCGGCACTTCGTTGGCCGTGGCCAAGGCGGCCAGTCCACCGTAGGCCGCCTGGCGAATGGCTTGGTTCGGTTCCGACGCCGCCTTGAGCAGGTCGGGCGTCGCGTCGCCGAGGTTCCGCTCGAGCGCGGCCAGGATTAGCTCGACCCGCGTGGGCGCATCCCCTTCCATCAGGTTCCCGAGTATGGCGGCATCGACCCCTTTCCCACGCAGCGAGTAGAGGCTGGCGCGGGCCGTCGACTGCATGGCGCCGTCCGTCTTGGCCGCGATGTTGGCCAATAGAAGGACAGACGACGCGTCGCCCAGCTTGGCCACCGCCTCGAGTCCGGCCAAGCGCACCGACTCGTCGTCGCTGTGTACCGCATTGACCGCCGCGGGCAACGCCGTTGCGTCCCCCCGGTCCGCCAGCGCCGTCAGCAGGAGCACCTGCGCCTGCGGCGACATCCCCGGCAACTGCCCGACGAACGCCTTGGTCGCGGCCTTGCCAGGCAATTCCCGCACCAGGCTGATGGCCACGCCGTGCAGCATCGCGTCCTCGCCGCCGACCACAGCCGTCACCAGGCCGATCCCGTCGGCGCCTCGGGCGGTCACCAGACCCTTGAACGCGGCCACCCGCACCGGCTTCGGGGCGTCAGACCCGTACAGGCCTTCATATACCTGCGCCGCCTTGCCCCCCTTGCCTTCGGCGAGTAGGCGGTCGGCGCACAGCAACCGCGCATCGGCCAGGGGATGCGCCAACTCGGGGGCCACCTTCCCCACGGCCGCCTCGAGCGCGGCCAGCGCCTTGGCGCCGCCGGTCTTGCCCAACGCGGCAATGGCCGCCTCGGCGATCTCGGGCTTCGCGTCCCCCACGAGGCCGGCCAACGTGTCCACGGCTTCGCCGCATTGGCGCGCGCCCAACGAGTTGATGATGCCGACCCGTGCGCCCGCCGGGGCGTTGGGCAGGGCGGCGAGCAGGGCCGCGTCCACCTCGCCGCCCGGAATGCGTTCGAGGGCGTAGCGGGCCATGTCGCTCGTCTCCGCATTCGTGAGCAGCGGGGCCAAGGCGGGGACGTTCTCGGGGCCGCCGATGATGGCCAGTTGACGGCACACGAACTGCTTGCAGTCGCGCGTGGCGTCCGTGCCCAGGATCGCGGCCAGCTTGGCGGCCATGTCCTTGGTGGCCCCAGGCGACGCCAGGGCCTCGCGCACCAGGTCGGCCACCACCGTCAACGGCTCGCGGCTCTGGCCGAACTCATAGGTCGCGATCTTACTGAGCGCCTCGTCCGCGCTCGGGGTGGCGTCCTGCGCCCAAGCCCCCACCGCCGCCAGCCCACAAACGATGATTGTCCACGACACGCTCCAGTATTTCATGTCTATCTCCCTACCCCGTTCCTGGGTGTTGTCCTCCTGCTCGGGCGCGGCCTGCGCCTACAGATGCCACGGCCCCCGCATGGCGCGCGCGATCATACGGTCCGCTTCCGGGTCCTTGACGAAACGCTCCTTCTGCGGGTTCCACCGGACCTTGCGCTCGAGACGCATGGCGATGTTGCCGAGATGGGCGATGGCGATGGCGTGGTGGGCGACCGCGATCGGCGTGATCGTGTTCGCCCGCGTCTTTCGGCACTCGAGGAAATTTGCATGATGGTTATGGCTGTCGTAAAGGCGGATCTCATTGGGCGCGACGGTGGACCCCTTGAGCGAGGCGGGCTCCGTCGTCAAGCCCCCGCGACTGACGTGGATCCAGCCGTCCGTTCCCTCGAAGCGCGCCCCCATAGGAAACGCGTTCGAGACGATCATCGTGAACCCCGTCGGCGCCACCGGCGACGCCTTCTTGGCGTACCGCGCCTCGAACTTATAGTGCGTGGCCGCGTTCCAGAGCCCATCCCTCGGGTACTCGCCGCGGCCCTCGACTTCCACCGGCCCGGTGTACTCCGTGCCCATGCCCCAGTTGGCGATGTCGCAGTGGTGGGCCGCCCAATCGGTTAGTTGGCCGCCCGAGTAGTCCAGGATCCAGCGGAAGTTCCAGTGGCACCGGTTGTTCGTATACGGCGCGTACGGCGCCGGGCCGAGCCACATGTCATAGTCGAAACCGTCGGGGATGGGCGCCTCGGCCTGTGCCCCGCACCCGGAGCCCGTCGGCAGCCCCACCTTCACGGTGTGGACGTCGCCGATGCGGCCATTGCGGACCAGCTCGCAGGCGTGGCGGAAATGGGCGTGCGAGCGCTGCCAACTGCCCGTCTGCCAGACTACCCCGTGCCGCGCCACGGTGTCCGTCATGACCCGCCCTTGTTCAATCGTCAAGGCCAGCGGCTTCTCCGCGTAGATGTCCAGCTCCCGCTTCGCCGCGGCAATGGCCGGGATGGCGTGCCAGTGGTCCGGCGTGGCGATCGAGACCGCGTCGAGGTCATCACGGGCTAACAGGTCGCGGAAACCGTGGTAGCCCGCACAGTCCTCGGTGCCGTAATGCTCGTTGACCATCCCCTGTGCGCGCTCGCGATGGCTGCGGTCCACGTCGCACACGGCCACGATGCGCGCTTCCTCGAAAGCCAGAAAGCTGCGCAGGTTGCCTGTGCCCATGCCGCCGACGCCGATGCACCCGATAACGGTCCGGTTGCTGGGCGCCGTGTGGCCGTCCTTGCCCAAGGCCGACGCCGGGATGACGTACGGAAACGCCACGGCGCCCGCGGCCACGGCAGTCGTGCGTCTTAGGAACTCGCGGCGGCTCACGGACGCCCGCCCTGCGGGGCCCGTCCGTGCGCCGTCTGTCTTGTCCCCGATCATCCAACTTCTCCTTCCTGCTGTGCCACGCGGGCGGCCTGTCCGCACAATGAAAACCTTGGACCTCACATGGTGCTGACGCTAAGCACGCGGCGCCACAGCCCACCCGCAAAGACCATTCCCCGGTAGTATCCCCCCTTGATTTCCCGATTTCAAACAGAAAACGCTATTCCGGAGAAACAACACAGCCGAGCGCGACGGTGCCACGCCAGAGAGGAAAGGATGAAGGATGAAGGATGAAATTAAGAATCCGAAGTCACGGCCGGTACTATGCCCGGACACCCTCGGGGCAGGTTCCCGTTCATCCTTCATCCTTCATCCTTATGTCTGCACACCCTCGGGGCAGGTTCCCGTTCATCCTTCATCCTTCATCCTTCATCCTTCATCCTTGGCTGAACGCCTACGCCCGCTTGTCTGAATTCATCACCCTCTTGCCGCTACAATAGCGGCGTCGCCGGCAGCCCTTCGGCCCCGTCGACCCAATGCCTATGCCATTACGACGAGACACGTTCCGTTTCACCACGGTGGTTGCGCTGGGCTTCTTTGCCCTGGTAGCGCAGACGCTGCTCTTCCGTGGGTTCTTCACGGTCTTCGAGGGGAACGAGCTGGGCATCGGCGCGTTCTTCGCTTCCTGGTTCGTTTGGATAGCCGCGGGCGCGCTGGCGGCGCGGCCGGACTCGCCGGTCCACCGCGGCCTGGCGGCCCGATTCGAGGCCGTGGCCCTGCTCTACATCCCCGCGTTCGTGCTGCAGCACACCCTGATTGCCCGCGCACGCGTCCTGGCCGGCGTCGAAGCCTTCGAGCTGTTCCCCTTCGCCGGGATGTTCGCCATGGCCTTCCTGGTGAACGCGCCCGTCAGCTTCGTGACGGGGTTTCTGTTCACGATGGCCTGCCGCTGGGCCGAGCGCTGCCTGGCGACGCCCGTCTCGCGCGTGTACATCTGTGAGACGCTCGGGGGCTGCGCCGGCGGCCTGTTCGTCACGCTGCTGCTGGCCCGTGGCGTCGCTGCCGAGAGCGTTTTCCTTGCGGCGGCGGGTGTCCTTGCGGCCGCCGTCATCGCCTCATTCCTAAGTCAACTCGAGGGCCGGGCCGTTTGGGGCGCCGCCGCGGTTCCCGTCCTGCTCGCCATCCTGCTGGGCGCGGCGCTCTACCACGGGCTCGGCGCACAGTGGGCGCACGCGAACGCGCGGCGGGCGTGGGCCCGTCTGCTGCCGGCCGAGACCTATGAGGGGCACTTCACTACGCCCCAGGCGCGCTACCTCTACGGCGAACGCGAGGGCCAGTTCATGGTGGTGTCGGGCGGGGGCGTGTGCGAGACGCTGCCGCCTGGCGACCCGGCCGCCGAGATCGTCGCGCTGCACCTGGCGCAGAAACCCGACGCGCGCAACGTGCTCGTGTTCGGCGAACACGCGCTGGGCGTCTGCATGAAGCTGAAGGCCCTGCCCCAGATCGCCCACGTCACCTGGCTGCACCCCGACCCCGAGTACCCGAGGGTCCTCCTGGACGTCCTGGGCCGGCGGGGCACGCCCGCCGACGCGCCCGACGATATCCCCGCGACCGATATCCGCGCCTTCGCCCACGCCACGGAACGGCGCTACGACCTCGTCATCCTGAACCTGCCGGACGTCACGACGCTCCTGCTGAACCGCTACTGTACCGAGGAGTTCTTCCGGCTGCTGGCGGGCATCCTGACCGACCAAGGCGTGGTGTCGGTCCGCGTTTCCGGGGGTGAGAACTACCTCGGCGGCGAGCTGGCCCTCCTGGGCAGCTCGATGCTGCACACCCTGAGCACCGTGTTCGACAACGGCACGCTCAAGCCGGGCGACGATACCTGGTTCATCGCCACCAACGGCAGCGGGCTCGCCTACGCGCCCTCGCTGCTTCGCGACCGGTTCGCCGGCATCGAAGGGGCGGACGAGGTCTATCCACCGGACGGCGTGCGGGCGTTGTACCCGCCGGACCGAATCCGGCTCCAAATGGACCTGTACCAGAAGACCATCGCCGAGACCGACGAGGCGCTGCTGCGAAACACGGACCGGGCGCCCAGGGCGCTGTCCTACAGCCTTTCGCTCGCCGTGAAACAGGCCGGCCAGCGCTCCCTGGCCGCGCTATTGCCGTTGCTGCTGAGGGCGGGGGGCTGGGTGTTCCTATGCCCCGTCGTCCTGTACGGCGCGCTTCGCCTGGTCTACCTGCTCAAGTCGGGCCGTCGCGGGCCTGGGGCCAACGTGTTCGATGCCCAGTTCCTCGTGTTCTCGATGGGTTTCGCCAGCATTTCGTTCAGCATCGTGCTCATGTTCGTCTACCAGGCCCGGTTCGGATCGCTCTTCCTCGACATCGGCCTGCTTACGGCGCTGTTCATGCTCGGGTCCTTTGTGGGCAGTCTGCTGGGCGAACGGCTGGCCGCACGCCGGCCGCGGACGGTCCTCGTGGCGTGTGTGGCCGTTCACCTGGCCCTGCTGCTGGTCGTGGCCCCGCTGCCCGAAGCCATCCCGAAGGGGTTGTGGGTCGCGTTGTTCGCGGCGTGCGGCCTGTTCACGGGCGCCTATTTCCCGATGGCGGCCCACACGCTGCGGGCCGCGGGCAGGCCGGCGCGCGCATCGGGCGCGGCGCTCGAGACGCTCGACCACCTGGGCGGTGCGTCGGGCGCGCTGCTGACGGGGTTGGTGCTGCTGCCCGTGTTTGGCGGGGTGACGACGATGGGGGGGCTGGCGGCCCTGGTCGCCCTCAACGCGACGCCGGCCCTGCTGGGCCGCCACACCGCGGCCCGGGGCGACTGGTTCGACCGCCTGGCACGGCCCGTGGGCTACGCGCTGTTCGGCGTGGCGGCCTGCGTACTCGTCCTCTCCCATCTCGTGGCCCAGGCACGGGCACCCGAGCTCGGGGACCCACTGCGCGACGCGGCCGGCATCATGCTCGGCACGGATGACCCGCAACGCAAGGAAGTCCAACTCGAGGACGGACGCGCCTTTGCCTACTTCCAGGCGCCGAACGACGAAGAGGGGGGCGGCGGCTACGTGTTCCCCACGGACCCATGGGCCGCCGACATCTACGGGTACAACGGCCCGATTTCGCTGGCCGTGCACGCGGACCCCTCCGGCAAGCTGCGCGACTACCAGGTGCTGCGATCCTACGAGACGCCGGTGTACCTGTACATGGTCGAGTTCCGCAAGGAACGCCTGGTCGAAGCCAACGTGTTCGAGCCCCAGCCCTTCCAGCACGTCGACGTCGTCAGCGGGGCCACCATGACCGACCTGGCCATCCTGCGGATTCTCGAAACGGCCGGGCGGGGGTTCGCCGAGGAGGTCCTCAAGAAGACGCCGGCAGCGGTCAAGCCCGAGGTCCGAGGCCGGTGGTTCGCCCTGCGCAGCACCGAGTTCCGCGATTTCCTCTGCCTGGCCGTCCTGGTATCGGTCGCCGTGGCCCTGCGGTTCCGCCCCGGGGCGTGGCGGCGGCGCCTGGTGCTGGCGGCCACCCTGGTGACGACGGGCGTCGTGCTCAACCTCCAGTACTCGACCCACCAGGTCGTGTCTCTGGCCGGCCTGAACGTGGTCGGCGTCGGCCTGACGGGGCCGTTCTTTCTACTCGTCGTGGTCCCTGTGGTCGTGGTCCTGTTCGGGAACGTATACTGCGGGTACGTGTGCCCCTTCGGGGCGCTTCAGGAGCTCGCCGGCGAGTTCGTGCCGGCGCCCTGGCGGCGGCTGGACGCCCGCTTCTGGCGGTACGCGCGCGCCCTCAAGTACCTCATCCTCTTCGTGCTCGTGGTGCTTTCCGCGGTGGCGCGCCATGTGGACGTCACCCAGGCGGACCCGCTCGTCACGGTCTTCAGTACGGCGCGCGAAGGTCCGGTTGTGGTCCTTGTTGCCGCCTGCATCGGTCTGTCGCTCGTGTTTCCTCGCTTTTGGTGCAGGAACCTGTGCCCGGCCGGGGCGTTCCTGTCCCTGTTCAACGAGCTGCGCTTCTGGCGGTTCACCGTGGCCCGCCGGCGGCTGGGACGCTGCGACCTGGGGGTCAGGACCGCCACCGACCTCGATTGCCTCTACTGCGACCGGTGCAACTTCGCGGGCGAACGTCCCGGCCACAGGCCGCGCGTCGGCGCCGAACGCCTGCGCCACGCCGTGTTCGCGATTGCCGTCGTGGCCGTGGCCGCCGCGTTTTTGGCCCTGACGGTGTCGAATGGCGACACCGAGACGCCCGCCGCGGCCCAGGTCTCGAGCCAGCGCGTCCTGCCCGAGACCGCCGGAGAGTCTCGAGACGTCGACCTCGAGAGGATCAAGAGCCTCATACGTCAGCGGCATCTCTCCGATCACGAAGCCCAGTACTACATACCGGTCCCGGAGTAAACTGGCATGCAACGCCTGGCCGGCGCGGGGCTTCCCGAGGCTCCCCCTCCTCATCGTCGTCGTCGCTCGTCATTCGTCATCGTCATCGTCATCGCAATCGTAATCGTCGTCGTCATCGTCGTCGTCATCGTCATCGTCGTCATCGTCGTCGTCATCGTCATTCGTCATCGTGACTCGTACTCGTACTCCTCCTGGGACTCGGACTGAGAGGGCAACCCAGAGCGTAGGCGCCGATTACGATTACGATTACGATGACGACGACGATGACGAGTCACGAGTGACGACGATTACGACGACGATTACGACGACGATGACGATTAAGATTACGAATGACGAGTGACGAGCGGAACCGTGGGAAAGGCCCTTAGGTCAACCTCGTTGCCGCTACGAGCCGTGGACGAGGTCCCACAGCTCTTCGATGACCTGCGCCATCCGGGCGCGGACCTCGAGCAGGCGATCCGGGAGTTCGCAGTAGGTCTGGTTGTCCACCATGATCTCGGCGGGCACGACCAACTCGTACTGGGCGCGGCTCCGCAGCTCGTCCGGGACCTGCTCGGCCGCGGCCTCGAGGAGGCCGCGCAGAAGATAAAGGTACTCGTAGTCCTCGATGCCGTCGCGCACGAGCGACAGCCGGATGGACGGGATAGGCGTCCCGTCCGCCCCCGGGTAGATCAGGTAGCCGCAGCCGTTGTGGCCGGGCTGGCGGTTGTAGGGGATCCAAGGCTTCTGCGGCCACCGTTCGTCGCCTTGGCAATTGAGGTCCCAGTGCGTCGTGCCCCAGTACAGGAAGCCCTCGGCGCCGTATTTGAAACACTGCCAGAACATCATGCGATAGTCGATGGGCGGGAACTCGATCATGATCCCCGGCCGGCCCCATACCGTGTAGAACCACAGCCGCTCCCCTTTGGCCATCCGCTCGCGAAGGATTAACGGGTCGAAGGTGTTGGTCGTCGGACACCAGATATCGACCACGTCAAAGAGCGCCTGCTCGGGTGCACTGGTTTCGAGACGCGGCCACTCGGGGATGACGGTTTTGGCCCACGTGTTGACTTCCCGCATCTGGGGGATCAAGTGCCGGTGCATGACGGCCACCTCGTCGAGACTGTAGAAAAGGGCGTCTTCGCTCCATCCCTTTTCCTCGATTAGGTCGCGGGTCCGGACGAGCTTCTCGGCAAAGGCGGGGCGACCGGCCTCATCGAGGCGGCCGGGCAGCGGGATGAAGAAGCAGTTCTGGCCGTGGGCCATCAGGTATTCGAAGTCCTCCATCATGTCCCCCCCGCCGAGCGGGAAGTCCTTGACGGGCGACACCCGGTGCTCGAGGTGGCATTCATAGAAACGCTTGCGCACCTCGAAGGGCGTGCGGCCTTCGTAGCCATAGAAGCGTTGGAGGTAGGCCTCGTTCATCCAGAACGAGGTCTTGAGGTGGGTTTCCTTCGAGAGGTGGAAGTCCCACACGTGGACCTCGAGATCGAGTTCGACCGGCGCGCAGTCGTTCGCCTCGAAGCGAATCGTCCCCGCGTAATCGCCCGGCGGCGTGTCTTCGTCGGCCGCAACGGTGATGAAGAAGGGCTGGGCGTCCTGCTCGGCCGGCACGTCCATAGGCGCGTTCGGGAGAAGCACGTCCGGGTAGAAGCCCTGCTTCTCGATGTGCCATCCATACTCGGACGGCCCGATCTCGACGAAGTCGACCGGATAGACGGCGACGTTGCCGGCGGGGATCGAAGCGTCCCCGTCGGCCCGCTCGAGGTCGCCGGCAATCGAGACGCGCAGGTTCCGCAGATCCTTCAGCACCGGGACGACCACGACCTGTACGCTCTCGCGTTCATTGCCGCACAGCGACACCGACGGCGGGTCGGTACGGAGTTGGCCCGCGACATAGGGCGGCACGGCCATCTCGTCGCGGAACACCTTCTCGAGGACGGTCTCGGGCACGACGGCGAAGTCAAGGTCAACGCCGGGCGTGCGCCGGAGCGCGTGGGCACGCGCACTGGCCCGCATCATGGCGTCGCCGGCTTCGAGGGTGCGCTGCACGGCCGCACGGCGCTCAGCGGTCGTGGCGTCCTCGCCCTGCACGACGGCCTGCATGTCGGCCAAGTCCCCCTCGAAGGCCTGTTTGCATTGGTTGAACGCCTGCCCGATGCGGGTGCTCGCGGGCCCCGGCGGCATGTCCTCGAGGATCCCCGGGCCGCCATAGACGGTCCGCGTCAACTCACGGTCCAGCGGGGCCTCCGCGTCGTAGTCGCTACTCCGTTGCTGATCGACCAGCAGCCGGCCCTGGCCTACATCGAGCAACGAGGCGACCATCTGATAGGTCCCCGGCCAGAGGGCGGGGAACTCGATCTTGAGCATCGTGGTGCCCAGCGGCTCGAAGCGTTTGTTCACGTTCCGGGTAATGGTCGCGCCGTTCGGCAGGAGCACCGCCAGAATGGCCTCGAGATGCCGCGGTCGATACCAGTTGTTCGTGAGTTGGACCTCATAGGTGTTCGTGCCGGCGTGGATCGGGCCGAAGTCCAGCAGGTCGAGCAGAGGTAGCGGCGACCGCCCGGCCATGGCCGGCGGCGTCATCAGCACCCCATAGTAGCTGCCGGACAACTGCGCGTCGTGCGATATCATCGGCCACGGGACCCGTTGCGGGTCGTAGGCCCCGTCCACCGTCACGCAATACACGAAGCGGTCTTTGCTGGTGAACACGATCTCCGTCTTGCCGTCCCCGTCGATGTCCCCGATTGCCGGCGTGGTCAGCACCTCCGTGGCCGACGGGAACGACCATTCCTCCTGGCCGTCTTCCGACAGGCAGATCATGCGTTTGGACCGCGAGCACACCAGGATCTCGAGCTTCCCGTCGCCGTCCACGTCCCCAATCGAGGGGCCCTGGACCACCGCCCCGCCCACGTCCGCCGTCCACAGCGCCTCGCCGTCCCGCAAACGGTGGACGTGGCCCTGCCCGCCCTGTCCTGTGCCGTCCGCGCAGATAATGTCGAGTCGGTCGACCCGGTCGAAGAAGGCCAAGGCGAAGCTGTTGGTCTGATCGGTGCCCGCGTGGCCCGCCCAACGCCACCCCTCCTCACCCGTCCACGCGTCGCGCACGATCACCTGGAAGTCGTCGGTCGCCGTGACCACCTCGGGTTCGCGGTCGCCGTCGACGTCCCCCACGGCCGGCCCGGAGCGCCGCTCCCCGCGCGCGGACGGCTCCATGTGGGACCACAGCAACGTGCCCTCGCTGGACAGACAGGCCTCGAGCCCGTCGCCGAACACCACGTACACGCGCATGTTGCGCTCGGGGTATCGGCGCGCGACCGCGGGGATGCCGCGGACCTGGCCCGGACCCTGGAAACGCCATCGCTGCTGACCGCAGTCGTCCAGGCAGTACACCGAGCCGCTGTCCGAGCCGATGATGACCTCGACGCGCCCGTCGCCGTCCACGTCGGCCGTGACCGGCCCGGTGTAGTCGATGGTCTCGCCGAGGAACACCCGCCAGATCAGTCGCCCCTGGAAGTCCAGGCATCCGACGATACCCCCGTGGCTGGCGAAGAAGACCTCCTTCTTCCCGTCACCGTCGTAGTCGATCACCGACGGCGTGGCGTGGAGGCCGTCGTCGTCCGGGCCGTCGAGCCGGTAATCCCACCGGGGCTCGCCTTGGCCGTCCAGGCACAGGACGCGCTTGTCCCGCGACGCGCAGACGATGACTTCGCTGACCCCGTCGCCGTCGAGGTCGGCCAGGATCGGGGACGCATAGATCTTCCCCTGGGTCTCGAACGCCCACTCGAGACGCGGCTCGACGGCGTGCCCGACCAGGCCGGCGCACAGGCAGGCCAAGCCAACGAAACACCTGGTCTTGTTATGACGCATGCTCATCTCCTTACGCTTCATCTTCGACGCACACAAACGCGGCCGCCTCGAAAAGCGCCCCGTCGGCCCTGTTCCGATGAGTGTGCCCTGCGAAGGGATCATTCTAATGCCTGACCAAGGAACGCGCAATCCGGCGAACCATCGCCACCACGAAAGGTCCTCGCCGGGAACGTTGGTGACAAGTCGCTGCGGAGTCAGTAGAATGGAGCCCATCTCGTGACCACAAACCGCGAAGGGAGAGACGGTACTCGATGATTAGGCACACTTTCATCTGTCTTGCATTGGGGCTCATGTTTTCCAGTGGGACCGCCCTGAGCGAAGCACCGCCGTTGCCGGAGACGCCGGGATATGGGCTGCTTCCCGGCTTCAGCTATTCGGGCGACGCGGAGGCGCGTGCCGTGTGGCAGCCCATGTACGACACGGCGCCGGTGTCGGTCGTGCAGGCGGGTCCGCGGCCGGTGCTGCACCTGCCGTGCAATCTGGCCGGCACGACGATGGAACGGGCGAGCTGGGACTGGTCGGTCCGGCTGGACCTCACGCGCAGCCGGGGCCTCCGCTTCCGGTTCTACTGCGCCGACCCGAGTCCCGTCTCCCACTTCAACGTCTACCTCCGAAGCGGCAAGGGCTGGTACGGCGCGACCTTCTCTGCGCGGGAACCGGACGCCTGGAATACGGTCCGGATTGCCAAGACGGCCACGTGGATCGAGGACGCGCCGAGCGGCTGGGCAACGATTGACCTGGTCCGGGTGTCGGCGTGGCGGGGCGGGGACGCGGATACGGCGTGTTACATCGCGGATTTCGGCGTTTGGGAGGGCGACGCGGCGGTCGCCATCCTCCGCCAGGAATCGGCCATCGTGGGCAAGCATGCGGACTTGAAGTCCATCACCAAGTTCGCGCAACTGACCGCCGGCCTGCTGGACGATCTCGGCCTGCCCTACACGACCCTCAGCGACCTGGACCTCGAGCCCGAGCGCCTGCGAGGAATCAAGCTGGTCGTGCTGCCCTATTGCCCGGGCCTGTCGAATGAAGCCGTCGATGCGTTGGTAGGTTACCTCGAAGGCGGGGGCCGTATGGTCTCGTTCTACACGCTGCCGCGCCCTTTGGCGACGGCGGTGGACATCGAGCTTGGCGGCCACATCAAGCAGACGCGGGAGGGGCAGTTCGCATCGATCCGGGCGGCCGGCGGCGGCTTGACGGGGCTGCCGGCCACAGTGGCGCAGAAGTCTTGGAACATCTCCGAGGCACGGCCGGTCCACGGCAAGAGCGTGGCCGCGGCCCATTGGTATGACGATGCCGGGACGGCCACGGGGTACGCGGCCATCGTTGTATCCAAGAACGCGGCCCACATGACGCACGTTCTGCTCGAGGATGACCGTGCGAACAAGCGCCTGCTGTTGCTGGCCATGATCGGCCATTTCCTGCCCGAGTGCTGGGAAGAGGCGGCCAAGCGAAGCCTGGCCCAGGCGGGCGCCATCGGGCCGTACCCGGACTTCCAGGCCGCGGCGGCCGGCATCCGGCAGGCCGCGGGCGGCCCGAACGCGGCGGCGGTGCGCGAGTTGGCGAGCGCGGAATCGCTGCGGGCCGACGCGGCCAAGTTGCTGCAGAGCGGGAAGCACCCCGAGGCCATCGAGGCGGCCGGCAAGGCCCGCCGCGCGCTGTTGATGGCCTATTGCAGCGTGCAGAAGCCGTTGGCGGGCGAGCATCGCGCGTTCTGGTGTCACAGCGCGTTCGGGGTCTCGGGCATGACGTGGGACGAGGCCATCAAGCTCCTGGCCGACAACGGCTTCACGGCCATCCTGCCCAACATGCTGTGGGGCGGCTCCGCGTTCTACGACAGCGACGTGTTGCCCGTGGCGCCCGAAGTGGCCGAGAAAGGCGACCAGATCGCCCAGTGCGTGGCCGCGTGCAGGAAGTATGGGGTCGCGTGCCACGTGTGGAAGGTCAACTGGAACATGGGCTGGAGCGCGCCGCAGGAGTTCATGAAGCGCATGAAGGAAGCCGGGCGCACGCAGGTGATGTTTGACGGGACCCGTGAGGACCGCTGGCTCTGCCCCTCGCATCCGGCCAACCAGCAGCTCGAGATCGACTCGATGGTCGAGGTGGCGAGGAAGTACGACGTGGACGGGGTCCATTTCGACTACATCAGGTATCCGCACGACAGGGCGTGTTTCTGCGCCGGGTGCCGGGCGCGCTTCGAGAAGGCCCTCGGCGCGAAGGTCACGAACTGGCCGGCCGACCTTCGCAGCAATCCCGGCCTCGAGCAGCGCTGGCTCGAGTTCCGGCGGCGGCAGATCACCGCGGTTGTGGCCGCGGTAGCCCAACAGGTGCGGGCGATCAAGCCGAATATCAAGGTGTCGGCGGCGGTATTCCGTAATTGGCCGCGAGACCGCGACACCATCGGCCAGGACTGGAAGGCCTGGTGCGACAAGGGCTACCTGGACTTCGTGTGCCCGATGGACTATACGCCGCACAACACGCAGTTCGAGACCATGGTGCGGCAGCAGTTGGGATGGGTGGGCGACGTGCCGTGCTACCCGGGCATTGGGATGAGCGTGTGGCCGGACGCGACCGACGTCGTCAAGCTCATTGATCAGATCGGGATGGCGCGGCGGCTGGGCACGGGAGGATTCACGATCTTCAACTACGGTGTTTCCGCGGCCCAGGACATGGTCCCGCTGTGCGGAAAAGGCATCACGCGGAAGTGAAGAGGAGGCGTTGGCATGATGCTGCGAATGAAGAGGTTCCCGCAATGGATACTCATTAGCGCGCTCGCGCTCGGGACGGCATGGGGCCAAGGACTTGAAGACCCTCCGAGCCGCGACGACCTGCTCCATGTCCGCATCGACACGCTCGACCGGCTCGTGCACGCCCACCACTGGAACGAAGGGCTCTACATGCCGAGCGTCATCTTCCCGCCCGCGGGCGCTGACCGGGCGGTCGTGGGCAACCACGAGGACGTGGCCGGCCACACGGCTATGTACCTGGCGGCGTGCGCGCACAAGTATGCCGCTACGAAAGACCCGGCGGTGCGCGCCCTCGCCGACGAGGTCATGGACGCCATTGTGCGCCTCGAGAAGGTGACGGGCGTGCCGGGCGTCGCGGCCCGCAGCTTCTACAAGACCGACCAGCCGCTGTGGCACGAGCAGGCCTACTTCTTCCCGCTCGAGTGGCACGCCTCGGACACCATGCCGGGCTATCGCTGGCTGGGCGATCTGAGCAGCGACAAGTTCACGGATTTCATCTATGGGGTCGGGACGTACTGGGAGTTCTGCGCCGATGAGGCGCACAAGAAGGTCGCGGCGGACTTCATCGACCGCTTCGTCGGGCGGTGCGTGGACCACAACTTCAAGCTGGTGGACGTGGACGACAAGATGACGCTGTGGGGAAACTTCTGCCCGGACCTGCCGCACGAGAACCTCAACGCGCTCGAGATGCTGGCGGGCCTCAAGGTAGCGGAACGGCTCACGGGCAAACCGTATTTCGGCGCGGCCTACCGGCGGCTTGTCGACAAGTACCACTACGACGATCAGGCCATCATGGCCAAGATCCTGTGGCCCGAGGAGTGGAAGACCCCGTGGGACGACCACCTGGCGGCCAAGGCCCTCTATATGCTCATGCGCTACGAGTCCGACCCGGCCTTGCTCCAGAAGTACCGCATGTCGCTGAACCGCTTCTGGTACGACTGGCAAAACGCGGCCTTCAAGCACACGAGCGAGGTCTGGTACGTGATGCTGTACCAAGTGCTGACCGGGGAGGAGATCATCGACGAAGCGCGGCGCCAGGCCATCAAAAACATGTGGGGCTTCTACCGCCAGAAGCGCGCCCACCACATCCCCGGGCCCGACGGGCCGGCGACGGTTGAGGCGGACCAGGAAGAGATCCGAAGCGACGTGTTCCGCACGTATTGGTTCGGGCGTCAGTACGGCCTCATCGACCCGGATTGGTAAACGGCATCATGGACGAACTGCTCCTCACATGCACATGCGGCTGGTCGACCCGCGTGCCGGGCACCGCCCTGGGCAACTTCGGCAAGTGCGGCCGCTGCGGCGCCCGAATCGACGTGACCAAGGCCAACACGCGGCCGCTCACTCAGGCCGAGAAAGACGTGGCCCTCTTTCTGGACGACGAGTGGTCCCCAAGTACGAATGCGGAGAGTCGGACGGATAGGACGAATGGGACGGATAGGACGAATAGGGACAGCCGGGCCAAGGCTGCCGAGCTAGGGGCTGCCGAGCTAGGGGCTGCCGGCCGGTGCAGCCGGTGCGGGCGCGAATTCCGGGGCGACTGGGACATCAGCCACGTGGGCGAGGAAACCATCTGCGACCGGTGCGCGAGGTCCGTGCTCGCCTTGGACTTTGGGGTGGCGCCGCCGGCGCGTCCGACGGTGCCGGTCGACTCCGAAGTGGTGAGGGCGATGAGCGGCGGGGGGTTCACCGGCCGGGAAGACCGGATCGCCCAGGAGCGCCTGGCCGAGCAGGAGAGACAAAGACGCAAGCTCGAGATGGTGGTGCTCTTGGTGATCGCCGTCATCACGCTGTTGGTGGTCAACCTCTGGCCCACCGGAGAAGCGCCTCCGGCGCCGGCCCCGTCCGAATCGACGGAGGCCATGCCGGCGGAGGCGTCTGGGGAACTTGGCACTCTGGTCGCGGGGATCGGCTTTGCCCTGGCCGTGGCCACGAAGGTGCTTGCGCTGTACCTGGCCTTGACGACGGTCAACAAGCTGCCCAACGAGGGGTTTGCGCGCAACCTGCTGGTCCTGCTCCCCGTGGGCGCCCTGCTATACGTGGTGGGGTGGCTGCCATTGGTGGGATTCATTGCGGCCCTGATCATCGTGCATGTGCTCTATGAGCCCGGTTTCTACGGGCTGGTCTACTTCCTCATCTTCAATGTCCTCGCCGGTTGGCTGACCTGGGCCATAGGCAAGTTCATCTTCGGGACGCTCGGGCTGGCCCTGTTCTGACGCGATGATCCGGGGCGACGGGCTCAAGCCTCCTTCGCGGCATCGGCGTCCTTCTGCTCCACAACCAGCCGGGCGGCCTGACGCAGCTTTCGGATCGAGCGGCGGATGGCCCGGTGCACGGAAGAGGCGTTGGTCGCGGTCGCCTGGCCCACCTCCCGGCACGTCATGCCATGGAAGAAGTACAGCTCGATGCATTCCCTCTCCCGTTGCGTCAGCGACGTGCCCATTTCCTGGCGGATCCACTGCAGCAACCGGGCCTTTCGGCGCCCCCACGCGAGCCCGGCCGCGATCTCCTCCGGGGACTCGTACCAGAGATTTCGACGGGCCTCGAGACGCTTGAAATAGCTCGGGGGCGCCGCCACGGCGAAACGGCTTGCTCGGCTTCTACTGTCCATGGGAGGCTTCCCTCCTCGTTCCAGTTACCCGTTGCACGACTTCCAGGCCGGCGGCCTGGGCCATGCAGCCACGGTAGAAGCGCGGAGGGGCAGAAGGCTTTTGCGCGCCGTGCGATCTCACGTCGCATTCACTGCGCGAAGCCAACGGCGCGGCAAAGGGCAAACGCAGGCAGCGCAAAGGGCTGGAAGAAAGGGGCCATTCCGCAGCGTGGTTTGAGTGGACACGCGAAGCCGAGTAGTATTCCGGGACCGTTTTGAGGCGAGAGCGGGAGTCTGACGTGACGCGGAACGCCCAGCTATTGTTGTTTTTCTGCGCCGTGGGCTGTATGGCGGCGGCCCTGGGCCTCTACGACTCGATCTTCAACAACTACCTGAACGACACCTTCGGGCTGTCCGCGGGCGCACGCGGTTGGCTCGAGTTGCCCCGTGAGACCCCCGGCTTCCTGGTGTTCCTGACGGCGGGCGCCCTGGCGGCCGCGCCGCTCACCCGGGTTGGGTTGGTGGCGGCGCTGACCTATGCGGCCGGCATGGTGGGGCTGGCGCTGTTGGGCTCTTCATACGGCCCGATGCTGGCGATGCTCCTGGTCAGCAGCGCGGGGATGCACCTGCTTCAGCCGGTGGCTTCGACCGTGGCCCTGGGCCTGAGCGACGAAGGGGGCCGCGGGCGGCGGCTGGGCCAGATGGGGGCCATCGGCACACTGGGCGCCATTGCCGGCACGGGGTTCGTCTGGCTTGTTTTCGACCAGGCCGCGCCTCAATACCGAATGGGGTTCCTTTGCTCGGCGGGTCTGGCGTGCGTGGCAGGCGTCGTATACGCCTTCATGCACATACCCCATTTGCGCAAGCCGCGACCCCGCCTGGTCCTGCGCCGCAAGTTCCGGCTGTACTACCTGCTCGAGCTGCTCTTTGGCGCCCGGAAGCAGATCTTCATCACCTTTGGGCCGTGGGTGCTCATCAAGGTCTACGGCGAGCCCGCCACCTCTATCGCCGGGCTGCTCATGACCGCCGCCGCGATCGGCGTCGTGTTCAGGCCCCTGGCCGGCGCGGCCATCGACCGGTTCGGCGAGCGCGCCGTGCTCGTGGCGGACGGCCTCGTCCTGACGCTCGTGTGCCTGGGCTACGGATACGCGTTGCCGCTCATGGGAGGGGACGTGGACCGGGCGCGGGGCCTGGCCTGTGCGTGCTTTGTGGCGGACAACTTGCTGTTCGCTCTGGGCAGCGGCCGCGCCGTGTACATCTCACGCATCGCCGACTCGCCGCAAGAGCTGTCGTCGACCCTGGCCATGGGGGTCTCGACCAACCACATCGTCTCGATGACGATCCCCATCGTGGCCGGCACGGTCTGGACCCTGTTCGGCTACGAACGCGTGTTCTTGGGCGCAGCCGTACTGGCGCTCGTCATCGCCGCTTTCGCGTCCCGCGTGCCCGCCCGCAGGCGCGGCGGGCCGTAAACCGTCCCAGCGGCCGCGCTCCCCCGTTCTTCATCTCCATCTTCGTCTTCCTCTTCGTCTTCATCTCCATCTTCGTCTTCATCTCCATGTCACCCCTTGGCAAGCGGACACCCCCAGCGAGGGAACGACGACGGGTGACGATGACGGGAGACGATGACGAATTCGCGCCGCGTGAAGTGCGCCCTACATGTACCACTCGTGGTCGCCGGGTGGGGGCTGATAAATGGATTTCCGGTCGCTGTCGAGCACGGGGGGCCGGGGCTTGAACACGTGGTCCATGTTGGGAAAATGCGTGAACCGATGCTTGGTCTGATGGTACCGGCTAATGAGGTGTAGGTAGAGCATGAGGCGCGCGGTGCGCAGTTGCCGGGGCGTGGCGTGGTAGATGGTGAGGCCGTTTTCGACGGCGTGCTGAAACTTGTCCGCAAGGGCCTGGGGGCGTTTGGCGTCGAGCTCGGACCAGGCGAACAGGTCCATCTCTTGCGCCGGAGGGGCGGCGCCGTGCATCTGTAGATCGAACACGACCTCGAGGCGATCGAACAGCGAGACCAGTTTGTCGAACCAGAAGAAGACGGCGCGGTAGCCTTCGTCGGCGAGGTCGACCTCGATGTGGACGGTGTCGATGGTGTCGATGGTCTGGCGGGACAGATAGAGTTCGCGGTCTTCGTCGAGGTCGGGCACCATGCGGACCCGTGCCTTTTCGGCCGCGTCGCCGTAGTTGAAGCTCTCGAGGATGGTGGCGATGCTGAACTTGGCTCGGGAGTGGAGGGAGAACTCCCTGAGCAGGGGGACGGCGATGCGGTCGTGCCCGAGGGCGGCGTCGAGTTCGGGCACGGCGGCAAACAGATCGGCCTTCCAATCGAACCAGATGTCGTGGAAGAGCGCGGTCAGTTGTTTGCCGCATCCCTCGGGTCTCGGGCCGAAGGCCTTGGCCGCCAGGTCGGCGAAGCGTTTGCGCAGCCGCCAGCCCGTGCGCTTGAGGATGTCGTGGTCAAACAGATAGCGCAGCACCAGCAGACGGTCGATGGCGAGGAAGCCGTTCTCCTCGCTCAGTCGGGCGTCGGCCATCAAGGTCTCGCACCAGTGGCGGCACCACTCGCGCAGTTGCCGGGCCACGTAGCTGCGGGGTTGGCGCCGGGCCTCGTCAAGGGTCCCGCGCTCGATGTTGGCCCGCGTCAGCATGTGGGCGAAATCACGCCGGAACTCCTCGGGGTTGTTGGCGCGCAGCAGCAGTTCGTCGGTCCGGACATCGTAGAGGTACGAGCGGTACAGGTCGCTGATGAAGGCGTAGTCGACGTTGCGCGCACGGGTCTCGTTGGCCAGCCACCGCGTCGTTTCGTTGTAGTCGAGTCCCCGCTGGATCATGGGCGTCGGCGGGTCGAGGGCCCCGGGCATGACGAAATGGGCGGCCACGGAGGTCTGGGCGCTTCCGCGAAGGATGTACGTGAGCACCCTCAACTGCGCCAGGGTCTGCTTCAGGGGCGTCGTCGAGACCCCCTGCCAGCCCAGCAGCCCGAGCAGTTCCTCGGCGAACACGTGCTGGTCGACCTTCGTGCTGTCCGCCATCTTGCCCCACCAGGACTCGCACAACCTCGCGATCTCGACGGATGACTCCCTCATGGCACTCCTTTTCCTTTATGGATCTCGTAGCCGGCGGCCTCAATGTGCCGCCAGATGACGTCGTCTCGGCGCCCCAGCAAATCCACACACCCGCGCAGGAACGCCTCCAATGACGCGCGTTCGTCGCTCAGGGCGCGCGTGAATTCCTCGGTGGACATGACGTCGATGGCGTAGGGACCCGGTTCGGTCCGGCCGAAGCGTTTCCCGGGCGCCGTGACGATAAGGACCCGGTCTTCGGCCTCATTGAGCAAGGCAAGGCGGACCGAGTCGTCCAAGGCCAGCGTCCCGCGCAGGTGGTCCTCGGGCGCGGCCGTTTTCATGATGATGCCGCGCAGTTCGGGAAACAACCGGAAGTCGGTGTCCACTCGGTAGTACATCCGGTTGCCCTCGGCCCGGCGGTAGAGCAGTCCGGCCGCGGTGAAGCGCTCCAGTTCGCGCTGGATGGCGCGGATGGGAAGACCGGTCGCGGCTTCGATTTGGCGCTGGTAGTACTCGCGCCTCGGGTCGAGCATGAAGACGCGGATCACGGCCACCCGTGCCGCAGAGGCGAACACGGCAAGGAGTGGAGTCTTGGTTGCCTCTTGACTACTTATCGAAGTCATAAGCTGCGCAAATAAGCTGATAATCTGTGCAATATCGTATATGAATCCCGTCTACAGGCACAGTACGCTATATCCTCGTCAGGTTTAATATACAGAAAGTAGTCGCCAATGTCAATAACCGATGTGTATCAACTTCGGGGTGTTGTCTACAAAGGCGCAGTCCCTGGTGTCCAGGCCATCGAAGAAGTCAAGGACCGGGTAGATGCTCGCCCAGGGATCGAGCGGTGAGTAACCCACCAGCACCTAGCCGCCGTCGCTTAGCCGAACCGAAGCCGCGGGTTGCGTCTGGCTTGTTCGGGGGCGCCCGCGGCCAGCATGGCGCGGCAAGCGCGCTTGAGCCTTTCCTCGAGGACCTTCAGCGACCGGCAAGGCTGCTCGCCCAGCTAAAGCCGGCCTCGCGACATGCCGATAAGAGAAATAGAAGGAAGACGGGAAGAACAACTAGAACCGGGAGACGACAGATGGTTGGCGTACAAGGGATCGGTAGCATCCCGGAGCCGGCCAACCCAAGGCAGGCGCAAGGGCGTGCAAGCGGGTTCGACGCCGCTGGCGCGGAAGCCCGCGACGAAGTGCGTATCAGCCCGGCGGCGCAGGAAGCGGCCAGCGTGGCGCGTCTGCTCGAGGAGGCGGAGCGCCAGGCCGAGGTCCGGGCTGAGCGCATCGCCGAGGTGAAAGCGTCACTCGAACGCGGAACGTACAAGCTGCAAGAAGTCGTGTTGCAAGTTGCAGCCCGAGTCAGCAGGTACGTAAGGGAATTGGGGCGGCAGGGCGTCTAGTCAACGAGGTCCCCTGCGGCTGGGCGCCGGCGCAGGGGCGTGGCTTTGGGGTCACTTGCGGGGCGGCGCCGCATGGAGTCCCCCCCTCAGACTGATACCTTTCCCAGGCCGTGTCATTGTGAGGAGGGCTTCCGTCCGACAGCGACGACAGGTCATTCTTCGCCGAAGGTCGCTGTTCACCACACTGGGGCCTGGGGCTGCATAACACAGCAAAGGAGGGACGGCCGCTCGGGTCGCCCCTCCTGTTCGGGGTCATTGGACTGGCTAGTGCTTGCGGCGCATTGCGTACGCCCCGCCGAGCACGCAGGCGCCCAGTAACAGGCCAAGCCCGGCGATCCCGGCCACTGGCGCGCCGACTACTGACACCGTCAGCGTGGCCGGATCCGACTCGACCACGTCGCCGCCGCCCACCTTCGAGTCAGAGATTACGACCTTGTACTCGCCGGAGTCCTCTTCCTGCAGCGGGTCGATCTGGTACATGGTGTCGGTGGCGTAGGGCACGTCGATTTCGTCTTTCCGCCACTGGTAGACCAGCGGCTGGAAACCGCCCTCGACCATCACGCTGAACGTATGGGCCTCTCCCTCCCTCTTGTCGGCCCCCTGCGGCTGCACCGTCATGTCAAGGTGCCCCGCCGCCTCCAGCACCGCCGAGCCGGAGGTCAGCATCTCGTCATCGCCGGGATCCGGCGTCGTTTTGTCGTCGGTGACCTCGCAGAAATACTCGCCCACATGCTCGGGGCCCACCGGGTCGATGGTGTAGCGCAAGCCCGTGCCCTCGGGAATGGCCACCGGGGCCTTGCTGCCCGGGTCAGAGTCGAAGTACCACTGGTAGGTCACGGTGCCGCTGTTGTACCGCGTTCCCACCTGGAAGTATACCCTGGCGCTCCAGTACGCCTGGACGTCCTCCGGCTGCTCGTCGATCTCGAAGTACACGGTGACCGTGAGGAACGCCGCGTCGGAGTCCTCGCTGCCGGGCGGGGACCCATTGTCAGTAACCGTGCACTCGTACCGGCCGGCGTCGTCGAGTGTCACCGACGCGATCGAGTACCAATCGGAGTCCCAGCCCACGGGCACGCCGTCCTTGGTCCAGGCGTAGTGCAGGCCGCGTTTGCCCTCTTCGGCGCTGATCTCGAAGAGCGCCGACTCGCCCTCGTCGACGGTCAGGCTGGCGGGCTGGGCCGTAATCGAGATGGGTTCCGAAACCGCTAGCTCCGCGCGGTTGGACCTTAACGGCGCGGCCTTCGCGTCCTCGACGTAGCACCGATAGCTGTCGATATCGGAAAGCTGCACGTTCGGGATCTCGAGGCTGCTCTCCGTGGCGCCGGGAATCGCCGCGACCGGATTAGACGTGTACCACTGGAACGAGAGGGCCCCCACGCCGCCCGACACCACGATGGCCGTGTTGTAGGTTTCGCCAATGTACAGATCGCCGTGGCCCGGCTGGCCGTCAATGCTCAGCGGCGTCCCCACCAGCAGCGTGGCCACCGGTGACTGTGCAAACGGCTCCGGCGGCCGTGTGTTGTCGCCCACCAGCACCTGGTAATCGCCCGCGTCGCTCAGTGCCAGCGCGTTCAGGGTCAGCGACGAGTCCGTGGCATCCGCGATGTACTCGGCCGGCGTCGTCCCGTCCTTGGTCCACTGATAGGTGAGGGTCCCGACGCCGCCCGAGGCCGTGACGTTGAAGGTGTGTGACTCGCCGACGTACTTGGCCCCGCCCAGCGGCGGCACGTCGAACACAATCGGGTTGGCGCTCACCGACAGCGTGGCGGCCGAGGACACCAGCGAAACGACGGCGCCGTCGGTTACCACGCACGTGTAGTCGCCGCAGGTCCCGGTGGGATTGTATGGCCAGGGCGGAGGACTGGGCGACCCGGCGCTGGCGGTCACGGTGCATGAGCTGCTGACCTCGCCGGGCATGTCCACGCCGCGGTACCGCCACTGGTACGTGTACGGCGCCACGCCGCTATCGGCCAGGACCACCACGGTGAACGTGACGGGCGTGCCTTCGGCCACGTTCTGCGACAGGGGCTGCGTGTCGATGGCCAGCACGGTCAGGTCGACCCCATCGCTGGTTTCAGAGTCCGTGTTGTCGTCGCTCACGATAACGCTGTAGCCGCCCTGCTGGTCGGCCGTGAGGCTGGCGATGTCGTAGGTCGCCCCTCCGGTGTAGACCGAGACGCCGGACCCCGGCGGGGCGCCGAGCTCGTCGCGCAGCCACTCATAGGCCAGCGGCGCGTATCCGCCCGACGCGGTCACCGTGAACTGATGGCTGTCCCCCACGGCCTTGTTGCCGCCGACGGGCTGGACCGAGATCGAGACGCGCGGCTCGACCTGCAACGTGGCGGTATCCGACTCGGCGTAGGGAGCGGGCGGGCGATAATCGTCGCCCACGAGGCATTGGTAGTCGCCGGCGTCGCCCGCGACGAGCCCCGTGAGCTCGAGGGTGCTGCTGAGTTCGCCGGGGATGATCACGCTATCCTTGGCCCAATGATACGTCAGCGTGCCGGTGCCGCCGCTCGCCTGGCAGGTGAACGTGTAGTCGTCGCCCTCGTACATGTCGGCGTCCTGCGGCTGCACGGTGAACACGATCGGGTTCGCCGTGACCGTGAGTGTGGCCGGGTCGGACATCAGCGCGGCCAAGGCCGAGTCCGTTACCTCGCACGTGTAGTTGCCTTGATCGCTCGACTGACAGTTGGTCCTCGTGTAGACATCGAGCGTGGCGTTGGCGATGGGCGCGCCGTTGAAGTACCACAGATACGAATAACCCGGCACGCCGCTGCCGGCACGCACCGTGATGTCGAACGTGGCGTTCTGGCCCGTGGCCACCTCGACCGACTGCGGCTGCGCCTGGATCTCGAGCACGGTCAACGACGCCGCGCCGTTCGTGATGACTTGGTCCGTGCGGTCGTCTTCGATGATGCAGTCGTAGGTGCCCTGGTCGCCGGCGTAGGTTAGGTTGGTGATCAGGTAAGACGGCCCGTCGGGCCCCTCGGGCGCGCCGAACTTGCGCCACTGGTAAGAGTACGGCGTGTAGCCGCCGGTCACGGTGACCGTGAAGGTGTGGCTATCGCCCCTGACGAGGTTATCCCCGACGGGCTGGACGGAAACCGCCATGCGGTCGCGGACCTGCAGCGTGGCCCAGTTCGACTCGGCGCGCGGCGCCGGCGGCCGGAGGTCGTCGCCGACGAGGCATTTGTACTGCCCGTCGTCGCCCGCCACAAGCGGGTTGATCGTGTAGGTGTTGGTCGTAGCCGTGGGGATCCAGTCTCCGGGCGCCGTGGTGTCTTTGGTCCACTGGTAGGTCAGCGCGCCGGAGCCCCCGGTGGCCGTGATCATGAAGGTGTGCTGGTCGCCGGCGTACTTGCTCCCGCCCACCGGCTGGGCGCCGATGTAGATCGGGCTCGTCGAGATCGTCAGGGTGGCTGAACCCGACTGCAACGACGCGCCACCCGAGTCACCCACGACACAGTAGTACGCGCCCTCGTCACTGAGCCCGGCCGACGGGATCGTGTAGGTCGAACTGGTGGCGCCGCCGATCGGCGAGCCGTCGTGGTACCACAGGTAGGTGTACGGCGGAAGGCCGCTATTGGCCAACACGACCACGCTGAAGGACGCCGGGTCGCCGGTCTGCACCTCCTGGTTCGAGGGCTGCTGACTGATCGCCAGAACCGTCAGGTCCGTCGCGGCGCTGAGCTCGTTGCCGCTGGCGCTGTCCGTGACCCTACAGCTATAGGACCCCTGGTCGGAAGCCACGAGCCCGTTGAGCACCAGGGAACTGGTCAGATTCGACGTGGGCCCATCAGTGAAGACGATGCCCCCGGTTCCCGGCAGGGAGCCCAAGGTGCTGTTACGCCGCCACTCGTACATGAACGGTGACACGCCGCCTGAAATGCCGACCGTGAAGGTATGGTTGTCGCCCACCGCCTTGTTGGCGCCCACCGGGTCTAGGGTGATCGACAGCGGGATACGCACGACCAGCTCGCAGTTATTCGAGTACAGCGTATCCTTGTCGGCGTTCGTCGCCCGCAACCGGTACGTCCCCGCATCCCCCAGGACCACGCTCGAAATTAAGAAGGTCTTGTCCGTTTGCCCGGTCGAGGCGCCGTTCCTCTGCCACAGGTAGGACGGCACGCTGTTGCCCCCCACCGCGCCCGAGGTCAGCGAGTAGGACTGGCCGACGTCCAGCGTCGTGTTGGGCGGCACCGGCTGCGGCGAGATCTGGAAGGTCCTCGCGGACACGTTGACCTCGGTCACCACGGACGTGCGGCCGCCGAAGGCGTCGCCCTCGAGATATCCCCCGTCGCCATAGGGGCTGAACGGGTTGTGGATGGTGACCGGGTCCGAGATCCGGACCCATGGCATCATGCCGTCGTGGGCCGTTAATAGGTAATCGTAGGAGAGGGTCTGGCTGGTCGCGCCGCTTATTCCGTTGCCGTTCGTAATAAAGGCCAGACCCAGGAACGGGTTCGTCTGGTCCTGTGGGAAGTCTTGCGCGTCCTCCCACTGGAACGAGAACGTCCCAGTGCCCCCGGCGAACGTTACGCTCAGAGGCAACTCGTCCCCGGCCTGGAAACTGCCGCCGACGGGCTGTCCGGTGATGTGGATGGGGGGCGTGATGCCGTTGCCGATCAGGAAGGCCTCGCGGTCAGCCGCCGCGCCGTATTCTATGAGGTTGTTGGTGCCGTCGGCGTCCAAGTCCCCGTTGGGCCCGAATCGGTCGATCCGTCCGGGCGACGCACTCCCGCCCCAACGGTAATAGTTGCCCGCCTGGATGTGCAGCATATCCTTGATGGTTGCGACCCCGCCGGTGACGTAATCCTCGATGGCCTGGCGGATGCTCGGGTCCTGGCTGTCGAGGAACGTGTCGAAGATCTCATCCAGGAAGTCGTTGACAAAATTGAAAGTCGCCGGATTGTCGCCCGAGGTAGCCCAGCCGCTGACCAAATCGAGCAGAAGGTCGCACAAGTAGCCGCCCGCGTACGGGCCCATCTCGGCCCTAAGGATGTCCGTCAGTTTACAATCGTATCCGGCGGCCTGCAACAACCAGCATGGGTCCATGAAGCCAGTGCCCGTGATTTGTATGTCCTCGTCCGCCGCGAGTCGGTTGGCGGCGAAGTCGGCGCGGATCTGCGCCTGGTTCGGGATTGACGCCACTCGGGTCCCCCCACGCAGCACACTCGACAGCGCCGCCAGCGTGTCTTCTTCCCAGATTAGGTTGCCGTCGTTGTCGACCTGCGCCAGCGGATAATCGAACCCCGGGGCAAAATCCCCCACGAGCGCATCCACCGTAGTCTGCATCCAGTCGAAGTCGATGTCCCGGAGCTGTGCCATGGCGGCGCCCGGCGTGAGCACTGCGATACACGCAACCGTCATCCCCAACAAACGTGCGTTCTTGTTCACGGCGACCTTTTCCCTTCTTCGCGCGCTCGGCGTCCGCCCAACGCAATCTGCAGCCTCAAGCCTCACGTCACGTGTATACTGACGGCGTTGCGTCGTCCCGCAATCACCCGACGCAACTCCCTTACGTAACGCCCGCGTACCGGGAGCCACTATCCCATTTCACAATACTAGAGTATAGCAAAACGCGCCCAGTGTCAACCCTGCAAACGGAGTAGCGAATCGCCGGACAGGACAGCCGTTCATGGCTGTCAAGAGACCCAGCCGGGGCGCGCAGGCCCACGTTCGCCACCGACTACTGCTCGTAACGCCGGCATCTTGCCGGCTGCATCCGGGGCCTCTCGCCCGCGATACGGCCGATTCGTAGCGCCGGCATCTTGCCGGCTGCATCCGGGGCCTCTCGCCCGCGATACGGCCGGCAGGGTGCCGGCGTTACAGGGTCCGCGCGGCGATTGCGGCCTTCGCGTCGCGTGTCGAAACTCTTTGATAATGTCCTCTTGAGAACTCGCTAGAAATGTCCTGTTCTAATGGATCTCCGAAAGGAGATTTGCTTTGAAAGGACATTT